>Ga0307515_10001904_pt1 | contig 46390 bp, 39 predicted proteins | sample 17_EM_MG_FD_194513 | JGI IMG/M metagenome (GOLD analysis project Ga0307515, IMG submission 194513) | Populus trichocarpa ectomycorrhiza microbial communities from riparian zone in the Pacific Northwest, United States - 17_EM | ecosystem: Host-associated > Plants > Roots > Unclassified | place... | reverse complement strand
GTTCCTCGAAGAACGGCAGGAGATTGCCGCATTGGTCGAGCACGCGGACGACCACACGCACCGCGTCCTTCTCTCCGGCACGAAGCGCCGTGTCATCGGGCGTGACTTCCAGCGTGGTCGGCACAGGGTCCGCCGGCAGGGTTAGAGACTTTACCGGCTTGCCATCGACGTAGCCGGTGAAGGTGCCTTCGCGCCAGACGCGGCCCCAGGTTCCGAATTCCTCCGGTGTCACGGATCTCAGGTCGAGAACGACCGGAGGATGGAGAAGATGCGGGTAATTCTCCCTGTCCGGATAGACGCGTTTGGCCGGCCATTCTCCGAATTTGACCTCGATATAATCGCAGTTTGTGAGGATGATCAGCGGCAGCACGCCGCCGACATTCCTCTCGCCGCGCGCCCAGTAGGTGACCGGTTGAAGCACCGCACCGTCCTTCGGGTCGCCCTGCGAGGCATAGGCATAGGCCGCCAGTTTCGGGATACGGTACATATCCAGCACGCCGTGGTAGCAGATGCGGTCGCCGGCCCCGAAATCCTTGTGGGTGTTGTAGTCGAACATGCACCAGCCCGTGGAGCCTGAAATATTGTTGTCGCCCGCCACCGCGTCGAGGATCAGCAGGTGCCGCGTGACGTGCTCGGCCTGACGCTGTTCCTGGTCGAACCGTTTCGTCGGATACATGTGGCCGTTATATTCGGTGATCATATAGGGGATCGGCCGGGTAATTCCCGTCGTCTCCACGCGGTCGCGCAGAACGACGCGGCCGCGATTGTTGCCCGGCATTTCCTCCTGGCCGAGGATGAAGTCGTTCATCGTGTAGACGTCTTCCAGCAGTTCCGAATTGGTGATGAAGCGGACGCCACCGGTCTGGCGCGTCGCGTCCAGTTCACGGGCCAGCCGGTTTGTCTCGGCGTAGAATTCGTGGCTGTCCTGGCTTTCGTTGATGCGCACCCCCCATATGATGATCGACGGATGATTCCAGTCGCGTTCGATCATGCGGCGGACGTTTTCGACGGATTCTTTCTGCCATTCCGCGCCGCCGATATGCTGCCAGCCGGGGATCTCCTCAAAGCAGAGCAGGCCGATCTCGTCGCAACGCTCGATGAACCATTTCGACTGCGGATAATGCGAGGTGCGGACGATGTTGCAGGCCAGCTCATATTTGAGGATGTCGGCGTCCTTTTCCTGCGCACGCCGGCCCATGGCATAGCCGGTGTGCGGCCAGCTCTGGTGGCGGTTGAGGCCGCGCAGCTTCAGCGGCCGGCCATTGAGCAGGAAGCCATCCGGCGTAAACTGGGCCGTGCGGAACCCGAAACGATGCGTCAGTATGTCTTCGCCATGCTCCGTCTCGAGCTTCAGCGAGAGGGCGTAGAGCACCGGGTTGTCAATGTCCCAGAGGTCTATCCCGGTAAGGGTTTCGAAGGTCAGGAAGGCTTCGTTGGAGGTCACGTCCACCGATGCTGTCGCCACGTCGCCGCCGCCGCGACGGCTGATTTTCGCAGACAGCGTGCCGGAAAAAGCGTGGCCTTCCGGATTGCCGAGGAAGACGCGGGCGGTAACAGATTTGGTGTCGGCCAGCGCATCCGGCGTCTCGATCTTGACGTTGGCGATCGACACCGGACTTGTTACCTTCAGCCAGACGTCGCGGTAGATGCCGGCAAAGCAGAGATAGTCGATCTGTCCACCGAAGGGCGGGATTTCCGGGTTCTCGGAGCCGTCGATCTTGACGGTTATAAGGTTCTGGCCCCGTTTCAGATGCGGTGTCAGCCGCGCCTCGAAGGGCGTATAGCCGTCCTTGTGCGTGATGATCCTGTGACCGTTGAGATAGACCTCGCTGTCGGCCATGGCGGCGTCGAAGACCAGCGAGACTTCGCGGGCCTCGAAGCCGTCTTCCCAGACCAGCACCTTCTGATAGGTGAAGGCCTTCTGGTAGATGGTTTCATCGAAATAGTTGTAGGGCAGCTCCACCGCCGTGTGCGGCAGGCGAATTGTCTCGCCCGTCAGCAGCCGGTCGGTCGCGCTCGGGTCGAAGCCCTCCGCAAAGATCCAGTTGCCGTTGAAGCTTTCATATCTGCGCATTGACGAAATCCTATTTCACGGAACCAAGCATGCCCTGTACGAACTGGCGCTGCATGATGAAGAAGACGAGGAGGGTGGGCAGCGTCGCGAGGATCGTACCGATCATCACGACGCCGAAATCGGGGTAGTAGGCCGAGGCGAGCGAAGAGACGACAAGCGTGATTGTCTTGGTCTCGTTGGACTGCAGCACGATCAGCGGCCAGAGATAGTTGTTCCAGCTCGTCATAAAGACGATCACGAAGGCGGCTGCAAAGGTCGAGCGCATCACCGGCACGTAGATGTAGAGGAAGATCTGCCATTCCTTCAGCCCGTCGACCTTGGCCGCGTCGCGCAGTTCGGTCGGAAAAGCCTTCGTCGACTGCCGAAAGTAGAAAATGATGAAGGCGGAGGCGATGGTCGGCAAGAGGATGGCTATATGGGTGTTGATCAGCCCTGCCTTGCCCATCATCATGAAGAGCGGGATCATCAACGCGGCAAACGGCACCATCAGGGTCAAGAGGACCAGCGAATAGATGCGGTCGCGCATCCTGGAGCGGAACATCTCGAAGCCGTAGCCGGCCAGCGACGAGACCGCGATGGTCAACAGCGTGGTCAGGATGGCCACCTTGGCCGAATTCCAGAAAACCAGCGGCACATCGACCAGCGTGAAGAAATTCGCGACATTGGTCGAGAATGCGTCGCCAAAGCTCGTCTTGCCCTTGATGATGTCGATCGACGTGTTGGTCGAACTGATAAGCATCCAGAGGAAGGGAAAGACCGAGACGAAGGCTGCGATGGACAGCGCGATATAGGTGGCTGCGCCGGGCAGGATGCGCCAGGTGCGCGCGGAGGGGACGGGTGTCGGTCTCACGAGCGGTCCCTCGCAGCGTAGAATTGAAGGAAGGACAGGACGGCGACCATCAGGACGATGACATAGGAGATCGTCGCGGCATAACCGAAGCTCGGCATGAACCGGAAGGTAAGATTGTAGATGTAGAGCGACAGGGTGATCGTCGCATCCGCTGGGCCGCCCTTGCCCTCGGTCAGGTTGTAGACTTCGTCGAAAAGCTGGATCGTGCCGATCGTGGAGATGATGGTGGTGAAGAGAATAACCGGCTTCAGCATCGGGATGGTCAGGTGCACGAACCGTGCCCAGGCCGGAACGCCGTCGATGCGGGCGGCCTCGTATATCGACTTGTCGATGTTCTGCAGGGCCGCCAGATAGAAGATCATGTTGTAGCCGGTCCAGCGCCAGGTAATGGCGAGAATGACCAGCACCTTTGCCCAGAAGGGCTCCGTCAGCCAGCCGATCGGCGTGCCGATCAGCCCGACGGCCATCAGCGCCTGGTTGATGACGCCATCGACCGAGAACATGCTCTTGAACAGCACGGAATAGGCGACCAGCGAGGCGACGCAAGGCAGGAAGATTGCGGTGCGGAAAAAGCCGGCAAACTTCAGCTTGTCGGTATTGAGCAGCGAGGCCAGCATCAGCGCCAGCACGATCATGATGGGCACCTGGATGACGAAGAATGTCGTGGTGTTGATCAGCGCCTTCAGGAAGACCGGATCGTTCGACAGGCGGGTGATGTTCCCGAAGCCTGCGAATTTCAGCATCATGCCCTTGCCGGAGTAGAAGGACAGAAACAGCGAGCGAAAGATCGGATAGATCAGAAAGATGCCGATGAGCGCGAGAGCCGGCGCAATGAACAGCCAGCCGTTCACATCATAGTAGCGCTTCAAGCCACCTGTTTTTGCAAGAGCCATGGTCGTCGTTCCCGCCTCTGGATGATCGCTTTGTTCAGCGCCCTGCAGCGCGCCGGGCGCCACCGGGCGGCCTTCGACAAGGCCGCCCGCTTTCGTGGATGACGAGCGCAAAAGCGCTCGTCGCTGGGAGGAGGACTGCTTACTGGATCTGGCCTTCGGCCTGGCTCTGGATTTCCTTCAGGACCTCGTCGATCTTCGCGCCCTGAGCGAGCGACGGAAGATGCGCGGTGACGGCGGTGTCCACTTCATTGGTAAAGATGCCGTAGTTGACCGGAGGAACCTTCGACAGCCAGTCGGAGAAGTTCTGCCAGACCTTTTCGCCGCCGAAGAAATCATCCGCCTTCATGTAGGCGTCACCGGTGCGGGCCGCCATCAGCGAGCCGACCGCGCCGCGTTCGGTGAGGATCTTCTGGTAGAAATCGATGTCCTTGGCGTAGGTTTCATTCAGGAAGGCGATCGCATCGGCTTTCTCCGCCGAGCTTTCCAGCACGTACCAGCTCGATCCGCCGAGATTGGAGGCATGTCCCGCACCTTCGATGCCAAGGCTCGGGATGGGGGCCACGCCCCATTTGCCGGCCTGGTCGGCCTGCGCCTTGACCGTGCCGGTGATCCAGACGCCCGTCGTGACCGTTGCGACATCGCCGGAGGTGAAGCTGCCGACCCAGTCCGTCCAGCCGGAAGACGGCTTGTAGATGCCGGCCTGCAGGATCTTCTGCTGCGTTTCGAGCGCTGCCTTGAGCGCGGTGTTGTTCTCGATGTTGAGATTGCCGTCGGCATCGAAGTACCACTGGCCGGCGGACTGCATTAGGATGCGGGTGAAGCCGGCATCGGTGATATCGAGGCCCATCATCTTCTTGCCGGTCTTTTCTTCGACCTGCTTGCCGATCTCGATGAAACGATCCCAGGTGATGTCCTGGACGTCGGCGGGCTTGAAGCCGGCCTGCTCGAGATAGTCCTTGCGATAGTAGAAACCGGTGACGCCGCTGTCGAACGGCATGCCGTAGACCTTGCCGTCCACCGTCATCAGTTGCACCTTGTAGGGTGCAAAGCCGGAGTAATCCACCGTGCCGCTCAGTTCGGCAAAGGCGCCGGGGAAGGACTGGAGGTATTTCTGCGCGCCGTAGTCTTCGATCAGGACGATATCCGGCAGAGCATCCGTCGTCCCGGAGGACAGAGCCGTCTGCAGCTTCTGCTCGACATCGGCTTTCGCGAAGTCAACGATGTTGAACGTCGTTTCCGGGTGCTTGGCGGTATAGCGCTCGCCGGCTTCCTTCATGATCGCGACGTTGAAGTTGGGGTCCCAGCACCAGATGGTGACTTCTCCGGCAAAGGCGGCCGTGGACGCAAAAAGGCTCGCGCCGGCGAAAGCTGCAGCCGCGAAACGCGACCGAATCGTCTTGTGATACATGTGTTCCTCCCTAGCGAATTTCCTCCGGCATGGTCTCCTCCTATGCCGATACCGCAAGATTAGCCAAAATTGGAAAACACACAAGGAAAATTTAGTAAATATTTATTGCGTCTGCGAAGACCCGGGAAATAGCTCAGGATTTCATAGCGTTGCGACAGCTCTCGCGATGGATGAGTTCTGTGGAAATGTGTACCTGCTTGCCATAGGTGCGACCGGAGAGGCGTTCGAGCAAGAGGTCAACCGCGACTTCGCCGATATGCTCGCCATGAACCCGGACCGTAGAAAGCGGCGGCATCAGGAACTGCGCGACGGGGATATCGTTGAACGAGATCACGCCGATGTCGTCAGGTATGGAAAGGCCAGCCTCCTGGATCGCCCTGTATGTGCCGATGGCCATGTTGTCGTTGGATGTCACGATAACATCCGGCTTTTCCGCCAGCGCGAGCAGATCGCGTGCCAGGCGATAGCCTGTTTCAAGCCGAAGGCTTTGTCCCGATGAACAATCAGCCAGCGCGAGCAGGTCGGGATCGAACGTGCCTTGCTGCTTCTGCCAATCGATATAGGCGGCACAGCGTTTTTCGCCGAAAGGTGTGACGGTTCCGTTCAGTTTTTCATGGCTGCCTATGAAGCCGATCCGCCTGTAGCCGCTGGCTTTCAGGGCATCCAGGACCTTGAGCGTCGCGATTCCCATATCCGAGAGCACGCTGTCGATCCGGTCGATCTTGGGGTCGAAATCGGCAAAGACGACCTGTTGGGCATGACGTTGCAGCCATTCGATTTCGTTATCGGAATGTTTGCCGATCACGATGACGCCCGATGCGCTTTCAAGGAGAGAGGCTTCGGGAAGGGCGTCGGAATGGAAGACCTTGACGATCTCGGTCTTAAGGTCACGGCAGCGGTTTTCGATCCCGAGACGCACGCCGACATAATAAGGGTCGGCGATCTCATCGGACGGTTCGAGGAAGTGTACGATCACCAGTTTCGTCAGCAGGCTGGGCGCGGTCTGGCCATTGGCCTTGTTGCGGTTGCGTGGCGTCTCGTAGTTCAGCGCCTCTGCTGTCTCAATGATCGCCTGCCGTTTTGCAGGCGAAATGGAAAGGGCTGGGTCGTAGTTCAGGACACGCGATACCGTGGCGGATGACACGCCGACGGCCTTGGCGATTTCCTTGATCGTTACCATTACCAGCATTCCATTTTTACGGCTGAGGTGCAGCCTGCCACAGCGAAGCATTCGGGGAAATAGATTTCAGTAAATGTTTACCGAGCTTTTCCGCGATTTTCCATGTCTTCGCTGCTTTATTCGGGCTTTGGTGCTTATAGGTATGGCACAATCGGTTCAAGGCCTGCGTTGACCCGCAGCATCTCCCTAAAATTTACTCCGCTTTTCCCTGAGCCATTACGCCAGCATCGGGAGACAGTCACTCAGGCTTTCAAACGGCGCGCCAGCCGATGGATATGATCGGTGCCGACTCCGCAGCAGCCGCCGATCATCGAGGCGCCAGCCTCCACCCAGGTGCAGGCGAAATCGCAATAGACGTCACCGGTCAGATCTTCGCGGGTCGCATGCAGGGCCTCGTTGGCGGCCCCGTCCTCATCCAGTGGCTCAAAGGCATTGGCATAGACGCCGATGGCGATCTTTGCATTCCGCTTTTTGAAGACATCCGCAGCGACGCGGACGGCGCTTGCCATGATCTCCGGGCGGCTGCAATTGAAAAGCAAGGCTTCAAGGCCTGCCGATGCTGCCCATTCCGCAGCCTGGGCGACCGTCTCGCCGGAGCGCAGGCGTGGCACGCTCGTATCGCCATCTGCGGCGTCGTCGGCGAGCGTGAAGGAAATCCAGAAGGGTTTCCCGGTGTCCGCAACCGCCTGCCGCACGGCTTCCCCCTCGGCGATCAGGGAGAGCGTCTCGCCCAGCCAGACATCGACGAAGGGCGAAAGGCCACGAACGAGAACGGAGAGGTAGCCCTGGACCCGCTCCGGCTCGAAGAGCTGGGGCTCATAGGATCCGAAGATCGGTGGCAGGGAGCCGGCGACGCGCACCTTGCGGGTGGTGAAAGCATCTGCCGCTTCCCGCGCCAATTGACCCGAAAGCGCTATCAGCGATTCGCCCTCGGTGCGGAACCGGGCCTCGCCGATATGGAAGGGTACAAGCGCATAGCTGTTGGTGGTGACGACATCCGCACCGGCCTCAATGAATTCGCGATGCACGTCGCGAACGATCTCCGGCGTGTCGATGAGAGCGAGTGCCGACCACTCGGGTTGGCGCAGCTGAGCGCCCAGTCGAACCAGTTCTCGGCTCATGCCGCCGTCGAGAATGAGGACATCGTTCATTGTTTAGGCTCCGGGACTGCTGTTTCTTGATCGTACCTTCCGGCAGCGACAGGATGGCAGATTAAATTGCAGTTTTGATGTTTTCCCGCAAAATCTGACAGATTCTGCGGCCAAACCGTACTGGTTGTGTAATATGTGCGGAAAGTATGCGCCCCATTCGGTTCTGGAGTTTGCTAGAGGGTGCAGGCCGAAGCAGTAAGGAGTTGAAATGACCGGATCGCTGGACACCTTCGATCGCAACATTCTGGAGATGGTCCAGAGGGATTGCCAGTTGAAGGCCGAGACGATCGCGGAGGAGGTCGGTCTGTCGGCATCGGCCGTGCAGCGGCGGCTGAAGCGCATGCGGGAAGACGGCGTGATTGCAGCCGAGATTGCCGTTGTCGATCGCAAGGTCGCAGGCAACGCCATGACCTTTATCACAGGTATGGAAATCGAGCGCGAAAACTACGATGCCCTGTCAAAATTCCGCATCTGGGCGGAGAAACAGGATCATATCCAGCAGGTCTACTATGTCACGGGTTCGGTCGACCTGATCGCCATCATCACGGCAAGGGATGTGGGACAGTATGATGAGATCACCGCCGGTATCATGGCGCAGAATCCGCAGATAAAGCGGATCCATACGAATGTGGTGCTCAAGGATATCAAGCTGGGCCTCTTCGTGCCGGTGGAGCCTTGAGGTTTCGTTAGGCTCCTTTCGTCAGTCGATGTCCTTCAGTGCATCGAGCGGCCCCATCAGCGCGGTGCGCGGCGGCACGAGCTCCGGTCGGATCAGGTGCAGTTGGGGTGGTGAGCGGGCCTGATCGATGATTTCGAATGCCTTGGCGATCATGCTTTCCACATCCTGCCGGATCATGATGACCGGGAAAGGCAGGAAGGAGCCGAACGGGTCGTAGTCGTAACAACCGACGACGATGTCGGCGAAGGTCTCGTGCGGATGCTGGCCGAGAAAGCGCAGCAATCCTTCGAAGTTGATCGAGGAATTGATGAAGAAGGCGCGGGGGAGGCGGCCTTCGCGGGCGTAGAAGGTTTCGAATGCCTTCTGGGTCATCGCCGGCGAATAGCCGGTCGGCTGGATACATTCCTCCGGATCGACACCGAATATCTCGCGCTTCACCTCGCGAAATCCCCGGATACGCTCGCGGCTCGCATGGTCGTTGCGACCGCCGAAGAGATAGAGTTCCTCCGGTTGCAGCGGTCGATCGCCATCGCAATGACGGATGATCGCCTCGGTCAGCAGTCGCCCGCCCTCGTAGTTGTCACTAATGACCGAGTGGGTCATCGTGCCCGGAAGATCGATGTTGATGTGCTTGAGGCCAGCCGCCTCGCAGACGGCATGCACGCCATCCGGATCGGTGGCGCCGGCAACGAAAAGCTCGTCGATCGAGTAGGAGATCAGCGTCTCGACCGTCTGGCGTTCCTCCTGCGGGTCGCGGCAGGCGCTGACGACGATCGGGCACTGGCCGCGGGCGCGCACATGGGCCTCGAAGGTCTGGGCCATGGAGGAAAAATATCTGTTATCATGCACCGGCAGCAAGAGACCGACGAGGCCGGATCGCGAACTGCGCAGGCCGCGTGCCTGGAGATTTGCCGTATATTGGTGTTTCTCCGCCAGTCCACGGATCAGTTCGGCGGTGCTCTCCTTGATCCGGCGTTTTTGCCACGTACCGTTCAGGACTGCGCTGACCGTCGAGGCAGAGCAGCCGGACAGGACTGAGAGATCATAGATCGTTGCCTTCTTCTTGCTCTCCTGTCGCATTCCCGCCCTCTGCCATTTTTTTCATGCCGCCAGCGCGGCGGAAAACTTCAGTGTTTCTAATACATTGAATCCGTCACTGTCTCCTCGGAAATAGCACCGACGCCTCTATGCAATCCTGTCGCATCAATCTCCGCTTGACGAAAGAATAAATCTATTTGATATTAATTGCACCATCGATTGTGCAAAAAAGAAATATCGATTGTGCAGCGCGGTATCGCTTGAGGAGGCGGTTTTCGGGAGGGCAAGCTGAGGCTTGATTCCCGTTTAAATTCTGATTGGAGGGCCGGCTGTCCGCAGCGGTCAGGACGTTCCCCTGACGGGGACTTTGAGGAGGAATTCGAATGAAGAAATTTATGGTCGTGGCGCTTGCTGCGTCGCTGTCGCTTGGCGCGTCGTTTGCCGCAATGGCTGCCGACAAGGTCGGCGTCGTCGTGAAGATCGGCGGTATTCCGTGGTTCAATGCCATGGAGGCCGGCATCAAGGAACAGGGTGCCAAGCTTGGTCTCGATGCCTTTATGGTTGGCCCGACCAGCGCCGACCCGGCGCTTCAGGTTCGCGCCATCGAGGATCTGATCGCCCAGGGCGTTAAGGTCATCGGCGTGGTGCCGAACGACGCCAAGGTGCTGGAGCCGGTTCTGGCCAAGGCCAAGGCGGCAGGCATCTTTGTCGTGACGCATGAATCACCAAGCCAGAAAGGCGCCGACTGGAACTTCGAGCTGGCCTCGTCCACCGGTTTCGGTGAGGCGCATGGCAAGCTGCTCGCCGAGAAGATGGGCGGCAAGGGCGAATATGCCGTCTTCGTCGGCTCGCTGACGGTGCCGCTGCACAATGCCTGGGCCGATGCCGCGATTGCCTATATCAAGGCAAATCATCCGGACATGACGCTCGTTGGCGAACGGTACGGCGTGGCTGAAGACGTCGACAAGAGCCGCTCGACGGCGCTTGACCTGATTGCCGCCCATCCGAACCTTCATGGCTTCCTTGCCTTCGGCAGCCAGGGTCCGATCGGGGCCGGCCGTGCCGTCGAGGAGCGCCGCAAGACCGGTGAGATCTTCGTGCTTGGCCCATTCTCCCCCGGCCAGGGCCAGAAGCTCATCAAGTCGGACGCGATTTCCGGCGGGTTCATGTGGAATCCGAAGCAGGCCGGCGAAGTCTTCGTTACCATGGCCGATCGCCTGATCAAGGGCGAGAGCGTGAAGGAAGGCGACGATATTCCGGGTCTCGGCGTTATCAAGCCTGTTGGCAATGACATCATCGTCGATCAGCTGCTGCCGATCAACAAGGATACCGTGGACGAACTGGCCGGCATGGGCCTGTGATCCACTAGAGGGTTCTCCCGACTGCTGGGGCGGCTTCGGCTGGCCCGGCAGGTTCTACGACCATGTACTCTGTTAGGCATATCCGAATGACCGATCTTTCCGGCGAGAAAGCAGGCGCGCGACCGCTTCTGTCCCTGCGCAACATCAACATGACCTTTGGCGGCGTGAAGGCGCTGAAGAATGTCAGCTTCGATGTCATGCCGGGCGAAGTGCACTGCCTTGCCGGCGAAAACGGCTCCGGCAAGAGCACGCTGATCAAGATCATCACCGGCGTCTACCGACCGGAAAGCGGCGCCGTCATCGACTATGACGGCCAGACCTATTCGCATATGTCGCCGGTTACAGCGCAGAATGGCGGCATCCAGGTCATCTGGCAGGATCTCGCTCTGTTTCCCGAGATGACCGTTGCCGAGAACATCGCCTTCCAGACGCTGCTCGGTCGCTGGCCGCGGTTCGTCAATTATGGCCGCATGCGCGAAACGGCGATCCGCGCCCTGAAGCGACTTGGCGTGACACTCGACGTCGACCTGCCGCTCAAGGAATTCCCGATCGCGCAGCGGCAGATCGTGGCGATTGCCCGCGCGCTGGTCGGCGAGGCGAAGATCGTCTTCATGGACGAGCCGACGGCGTCGCTGACCCAATCCGAAACCGATCACCTGCTGGATATCGTGCGTACGCTTTCAGCCTCAGGCGTTGCCGTCGTTTTCGTCAGTCACCGCCTAGCCGAAGTGCTGGAGATTTCAAGCCGCCTGACGGTCCTGCGCGATGGTGCTCTTGTCGGGGTCTATTCGACGGACGGTATGACGCAGTCGCGCATTACCGAACTGATGACCGGCCGCACCTTCGACCAGCATGTCCGTGCCCAGCCGAAGAAAGCCAATCCCGTTGTGCTGGAGGTGAAGAACCTGACGCGACCGGGTCAGTTCGAGGATGTCTCCTTCACCGTGCGCAAGGGCGAGACGCTCGGCATCACCGGTCTCTTGGGGGCAGGCCGAACCGAGCTGGCTTTGTCCCTGTTCGGCATGTTGAAGCCGCAATCCGGCGAGGTGGTGCTGGATGGCAAGCCCGTGCGCCTTTCCTCCAATCGCGAGGCAATCGAAGCTGGCGTCGCCTATCTTTCCGAGGATCGGCTGTCGCTCGGTCTGATCCAGCCGCAGTCGATTGCCGACAATCTGGTGATCGCTTCGCTCGACGGCATTCGCACAAGTGGGCTGCTTTCGGACGAACGCAAGCGCAAGTTGGTGGCGCAATGGGTCGCGGATCTCGGCGTCAAGATCGGCAAGCAATCGGATGCCATCTCAACGCTATCCGGTGGCAACCAGCAGCGCATTGCCATCGCCAAATGGCTGGCGACCAATCCGAAACTTTTGATCCTCGACGCGCCGACCGTCGGCGTCGATGTCGGCGCGCGCGCGGGCATCTTCGAGATCGTGGCAAAGCTCGCCAAGACCGGACTTGCCATTATCCTGATCTCCGACGAAGTGTCGGAAGTCTATTTCAACGCCGATCGGGTGCTGCACATGGCCGGCGGTCGGATCAGCGGTGCTTTCGACCCGCGCCAGTGCACGCTGAAAGACATCGAGGCGGCCGTCTATGCGTAAGCTCGTTCAATCCCACGCCACCGAATTTGCGCTGCTCGCTGTCATCGCACTCATCAGCCTGTTCCTGTCGCTGGCGACCGATCGCTTCTTTACGCTCGGCAACGCCTTCGACCTTTTGAACACAAGCTCGGTCAACATCATCTTCGCCGTCGGGTTGCTGGTCGTTTTGATCGCCGGCGGTATCGACATTTCTTTCGCCGTCGCCGCGTCCGTGGTGCAGTATGTCGCCGCGCTGCTTCTGGAGAGCATCGGTGGCGGCGGCTGGTTCTCGGGGCTTCTGATCGCCGCAATTCTCGGCGTGGCCCTTGGTGCGATCAACGCGCTTCTCATCCACCGCTTCAAGATCATCTCGATCGTTGCGACGATCGCGACCTTCAATATCTATTTCGGCCTCCTGATGTTCTTCACGCGCGGCGTGTCGATCTACAATCTGCCGGACTGGCTGACGAGCCGCGTCATCCTGTTCGAGCATGAAATGGCCGATGGCAGCTGGGTGGAGATCACCCTTCCGGTGCTGATCATGGTTGCCTGCGTCATCTCGACCTGGGTGCTGATCACCCGCACGACAACCGGCCGCCAGCTCTATGCCTTCGGCGACAATCCGGAAGGCGCGCGTCGTTTCGGCATCAATGTCGGCGGCATGCAGTTCATCGCCTTTGGCTGGCTGGGCCTTATGGCCGGGATCGCCGGCCTTGTTCAGGCGCATTACGCGCAGGAAGTCGTCCCCAACGCGCTTTACGGCCGCGAACTCGATGTTCTGGCGGCGGTGGTTCTCGGCGGCGCGCGGCTCGGCGGCGGCAAGGGCACGGTGCTTGGCTGCGTGCTGGGCGTCTTGATGATCTCGATCACGCAGAACGGGCTGAACCTGATGGGCGTCTCGCCCTTTGCCTTCAAGATGATCATCGGCGCCATCATTCTGGTCGCCATCACCCTGTCGAATACGAGCATAGAGCGCCTGCTGCCGTTCATGCGGGAGGGATCGCGCCGATGAGATCCGTTGTCGATCGTTTTGTATCCTGGGTTGGTCCTGATATCGCCGGGCCGGGTGCTGCCTTCATCGCCGTGATGGTCTTCTTCAGCATCGGCTCGCCGCAGTTCCTGACGGGTGCGACCTTTGGTTCCGTGGCCTTCCAACTGCCGGAACTCGGGCTGTTGACGCTCGCCATGCTCCTGCCGATCCTCACCGGCGGGCTCAATCTCGCCATCACCTTCACCGCCAACATTGCCGGCCTGACTGTCGCCTGGGTGCTGCAGCAGAACGGCGGTGCCGATGCCGGGCCGATGGCCTTCCTGCTCGGCAGCCTGCTTGCCATCGGCGTCGGTGCTGCAAGCGGTCTCATCATGGGCCTGGTCATCGCCTATACCAAGGCGCACCCGATCCTCGTGTCTCTGTCGATGATGATCTTCCTGCGGGGCCTTGGCGAATTCCTGACGCGTGGTGGCGATGTCTCAGGCTTCCCGGCTTTTCTCCAGCCGATCGGCCATGGCAGCATTCTCGGCCTGCCAATCCCGCTTCTCATCCTCATCGCCTGCGTGCTCATCTGGCATGTGTTGCTGACCCGGACGAAGCTCGGCTTCGGCACCTATATGATCGGCTCGAACATTGAGGCCGCCCGCTATTCCGGGATCAATACCCGCAAGGTGCTGGTGCTGGTCTACATGCTGTCGGGGGCCATGTGCGCGATTGCCGGCATCATCATGCTGGCCCGGTTCAATTCCGTGCGCGTCGGTCACGGCGAGTCCTATCTGCTGATCACAGTGCTTGCCTGCTTCCTCGGCGGGGTCAATCCGTTTGGTGGTTTCGGACGGGTCATCCCGGTCTTCCTCGCGCTGGTCGTGCTGCAACTCCTGTCGTCCGGGCTCAATCTCATGGGCGCCAATCAGCATCTCGCAACCGCCGTCTGGGGCATCCTGCTGATCAGCGTCATGCTGCTGCGCTGGATGTCTTCACATTTCAAAATTTTCAAACGCAAGAAGGGATAGGGACCATGGAAGGTTTTGGCGTTCACACAAGCATGTGGACAATGAACTGGAACCGCGAGGGCGCCGAAAAGGCGATTGCGGCCGCGGTGAAATACAAGATGGATTTCATCGAGATCGCTCTTCTGAACGCGCCGGCTGTCGATGCTGATCACAGCCGCCAGCTTCTCGAAAAGCACCAGTTGCGCTCCGTTTGCTCGCTCGGCCTGCCGGAACATGCCTGGGCATCCGTGCATCCGGAAGAGGCCGTCGCCTATCTCAAGGTTGCCATCGACAAGACGGCAGATATGGGCGCGGAAGCTTTGTCCGGCGTCATCTTCGGCGGGATTGGCGAACGCACCGGCGTGCCGCCGACCGAAAAGGAATATGACAACATCGCCCGTGCGCTGCAGGCGGCGGCAAAACATGCGAAGGCCCGCGGCATCCAGCTCGGGGTCGAGGCGGTCAATCGCTATGAAAACCATCTGATCAACACGGCCGCGCAAGCGGTGGACATGATTGAGCGCGTCGGTGCCGACAATGTCTTCGTTCATCTCGATACCTACCACATGAACATCGAGGAGAAGGGGGCGGCCAACGGCATTCTCGTGGCGCGCGACCATCTGAAATATATCCACCTCTCGGAAAGCGACCGCGGCACGCCGGGTTACGGCAACGTTCCCTGGGACGAAATCTATGCAGCGCTCGCAGCCATCGGCTTCAAGGGTGGGCTCGCCATGGAGAGCTTCATCAACATGCCGCCGGAAGTCGCCTATGGCCTCGCGGTCTGGCGTCCTGTCGCGAAGGACGAGCAGGAAGTGATGGGCAATGGCCTGCCTTTCCTGCGGAACAAGGCAGCCCAGTACGGCCTGATCTGAGGCCGTCTTGGAAAGGAAGGATTTACCGATGACGGAGGCGATGCGGGAGGGATCGGACGCTCGCATCGCCGTGCTCGATGTCGGCAAGACCAATATCAAGCTCAGTGCCGTCTGTGAGGACGGGACGATCCTGGAAACCCTCTCCATTGCCAACAGGGTGATGGACGGTCCGCCTTGGCGCCATCACGATCTGGCCGGAACCGGAGATTGGGTGCTGTCGTCGCTGACAGAGCTTTGCCGGCGTCATGACATCCTGTCCTTCGTGACCTCCGGCCATGGTTCAGGCGGTGTGCTTGTCGGCCCCGATCCGGATGAAAACGGCGACGGAACGGCCCTGCCGATGATCGACTACGAGCAGCCGCTGCCGGAAGACATCCGGCTGCGTTATGCACCGCTTTCCGGTTCCTTTTTCGATCGCGGCAGTGCGCTGATGCTCGGAGCCACGCATCAGGCACGCCAGATGTACTGGATGCAGCAGGCCGAACCACAGGCCTTCGCGAAGGCGCGCTGGTTTCTCGGCGTGCCGCAATATTGGGCGTGGCGATTGAGCGGTGTCGCCGTGTCCGAAGCGACTTTTCTCGGCGCGCAGTCGCATCTGTGGAACACGGTCGAGCGGCGATGGGCACCGATTGTCGCCGCCTGCGGCTGGCAAAGCTTGATGCCGCCTTTTGCGCCTGCCTGGCAAAGGATCGGCAAGATCCGGCCGGCGCTTGCCAGTCGATACGGACTGCCGCCGCACATCAACGTTCTGGCGGGCATCCATGACAGCAGCGCCAATTTCTACCGTTACCAGGCCGCAGGTCTGACAGGAGCCACCGTGGTTTCGACCGGAACCTGGATCGTCGCCCTCAACGGTGCCGTAGCGCCGGAGCGGCTGGACGAGCATCGCGGCATGACCTGCAACAGCGATGTCGACGGGAAGCCGGTGGGGGGTGCGCTGACCATGGGTGGCCGCGAATTTTCCCTGGTCGCAGGTCCGCAGACGGATAGCCGCCCGGTTTCTGTGGAGACGATTGGACGCTTGGTGGAGCAGGGCACCCTGGCGCTGCCATCCTTTGGCGACGATGACGGCCTGTTTCCCGGCAGCGCCGGAAAAGGCCGTTTTCTCGGTCCGCTTCCCGTCGATCCTGACGAGCGAAAGGCGCTGGCGGTGCTTTACACCGCTCTCCTGACCGCAGAATGCCTTGATGCGCTCGGCAGCGACGGTCTCGTGATACTCGATGGCAGTTTCCTGCGCGAACCGCTCTATGCGGCGATCGTCGCTGCCCTGCGCCCCGACCGGCAGACGCTCTACAGTCATGAAGCCTATGGCGTCGCCTCCGGCACGGCCCTTCTCGCCGGTCATGCAACGCGCACGGCCAAGGCCCCCATCGCACTCAACACGCCTCCCTCCATGCCTGGCATCGCGAGCGCCCTTGCCGGTTATGTCGAGCGCTGGCGCCAGCTTTCCCGCATCAACACACACGCACGTCTCCAGAAAGGCCTATGACATGAGCAAGACACCAACCGACATAATGGCCCTGCGCCGCGAAATGGTCGACATCTGCCGGCGGATGAATTCGAGCGGCATCAACCAGGGCACCGCCGGCAATCTTTCGGTGCGCACGGATACGGGTTTCCTGATCACGCCGTCCTCGCTGCCCTATGACACGATGCAGCCGGAAGATCTGGTCGAGATGGATTTTGACGGCACCTATGTCGGCCGCCGGCCATCCTCGGAATGGCGTTTCCACCGCGATATCCTGCGCGAACGCACCGACATCAACGTCGTGCTGCATTGCCATTCCATCTATGCGACGACGCTTGCCTGCCACCACAAGACCATTCCGAGTTTTCACTACATGACCGGCATAGCTGGAGGCACGACGGTGCGCTGCGCAGGCTATGCGACCTTCGGCACGCAGGCCTTGTCCGACAATGCGCTGGCCGCGCTCAAGGACCGGACCGCCTGCCTGCTTGGCCAGCACGGCCAGATTTCGCTCGGCAAGGATCTCGAAAGCGCCCTGTGGATGGGGATCGAGATCGAGACCCTGTCGCGCATGTATGTGCAGGCGCTGACGCTCGGCGAACCGCCGGTTCTGCCTGACGACGAGATGGAACGGGTCATCGCCCAGATGCGCCGCATGAGCTATGGCTACGCACCCGATCCGGAAGGCGTCAACGATCTGGCCCGACCGCGTGGGCAGGCTTGAATTTTGGATCCTCTATCCGGCTGCCCGCGACAGCAGTTTTCCGAAGACATGATCCTTTGCGAGGCCAACGCTCTCCGCAAGCGTGCGGCTGCTTGCCAAATGGGTTGCGATGGCGCTCGCCAGCATGCAGCCGGTCCCGCGCATGCCGGCGGAAAGCCTTGGTGCTTCAAAACGGACGACCGTTCCATCGGCGTGAACCAGAAGGTCGGTGGACTGCACTCCTGCCGCGTGCCCGCCCTTCACCAGCACGGCGTTGTGTCCGAACAGAAGCAAACGGGCCTGCGCGATCGCCTCGTCGTCGGTTTGCGCCGGCCGCAATGCGCCTATGAGCACGGCGAGTTCTGGCAGGTTGGGGGTGACGAGGTTGCAGAGCGGAAGGAGATCGTACTTGAGGCTTTCCACAGCATCGCCCGCCAGCAATATCCCGCCGGAAGAGGAGACGAGAACCGGATCGATGACAACGGGAAGATGTGGATGGTCGCGCAGGACGCTTGCGACGGCGGAAACAATCGCGGCTGTCGCCAGCATGCCGATCTTGATCGAGGCGACGGGGTTTGCCTCAAGGGCCGCCCGCATCTGTGCCGCCACGAGATCCGCGTCGAGGGTTTCCACCTGCCGAACGGCATGATGCGTCTGCACCGTCACGGCCGTGACGGCAACGCATGTCCTGCCGCCGAGCGCGGCGATGGTTTCGATGTCGCGCGCCATGCCGGCGCCGCCGGAGGAATCGCTTCCGCCCACCACCAGCACGCAGGACGGTTCGTCTATCGCCATAGGCTGGTCTTCTCGATCCATTGCCGCGTGCGTTCCTCTGGGGCGGCATGCAGCGTAATGTCGGTGACGACTGCGGCGCTGTCGGCGCCTACGGCAAAGACGCCGTCGAGCCGATCGATATTGAGCCCGCCGATGGCCACCAGCGGCAGGGCGCCGATTTTCCGCTTCCAGTCCGTCAGCCGTTCCAGTCCCTGCGGCGCCCATGGCATCTGCTTCAGGATCGTCGGATAGACAGGGCCGAGGGCGACATAGTCCGGCCGGGCGGCCAGCGCGGTTTCAAGCTCGGCTTCGTCGTGGGTGCTGAGGCCAAGTTTTAGGCCGGCGTTGCGGATCGCATGCAGATCGGCCGTCGCCAGGTCTTCCTGTCCGAGATGGATGAAATCGCATCCTTCCTCGATCGCCAGCCGCCAGTAATCGTTGATGATAAGCTGGCAGCCATAATTGGCACAAATTGCCTTCGCCCTGCGGATTTCTCCCCGCAGGATTGGCTCCTGCATGTCCTTGACCCGCAATTGCACCAGCTTGACGCCGAGCGGGACGAGGCGGGCGATCCAGTCGGCGCTATCGACGATGAGGTAGAATGGATCGATCTTCACGAGAACACCGCCTTTCCGATGATGGGGGTCGATGGGACAGCCATGTCGCGCGGCTCCAGCAGGCCGGCCTTATAGCCCGAATGCCCGGCCTCGATGGCATTGGCAAACGCGCCAGCCATCTGCACGGGGTCGCCTGCGCCAGCGACGGCCGTGTTCAGGAGGACAGCGTCGAAACCCAGTTCCATGACGAGCGCAGCATGCGAGGGACGGCCGAGACCCGCGTCGATGATCAGGGGTACATCCGGAAAATGCGCGCGCATGCTGCGCAGCGCCGGAATATTCTGCGGGCCCATGGCACTGCCGATCGGTGCGCACCAGGGCATCAGCACCTTGCAGCCGGCATCTAGCAGCTTCTCGCCCACCACCAGATCGTCGGTCGTGTAGGGAAACACTTCGAAGCCGTCGGCACAGAGAATGCGGGCGGCGTCCACGAGCGCGAAGACATCCGGCTGCAGCGTGTCGTGATGGCCGATGACCTCCAGCTTGATCCAGTTGGTGCCGAACACCTCGCGCGCCATCTGCGCGGTCAGCACCGCTTCGGACGCCGTGTGGCAGCCGGCGGTATTTGGCAGGATGCGCGTGCCGAGATCACGGATCATCTGGAAGAAGGCGCCACCCTGCTTGCCGCCAGCCGTTTCCCGGCGCAGGGAGACGGTGAGGATCTCGGTTTTAGACACGCGCACTGCATCGGCGAGAATGGCGGGGGAGGGGTAACGTGCCGTGCCGAGCAGCAGGCGCGACGAAACCTTGGCGCCGTAGAGTTCGAGCATGGTCATCCTCCTTGCATCGGTGACAGGATTTCGATCCGGTCGTGGTCGTTGAGATCAAAGGCGGCGCGGTCGTCGCGGTGCACGATCTCGCCATTGACGGCCGTCGCCAGCCAGTCGCCTTCGTAGTCGAGCGAGATAAGCAATTCGGCAAGCGTCTGGCTGGCGATGTCTTGGTCTTCGCCGTTGACGATCAATCTCATAATGAGGCTCCTTCGCGTGCAGTCATTTTCGTCCCCTGCATCGTCCGCGAGACAGCTTCAGTACCGGACGCTTGGATGCGCTCTGCGACCTGTTGCGCCATGGCCGGAGCCAGCAGGAAGCCGTGGCGGTAGAAACCGTTGACAAAGATCCGGCCGTTACTCTCGAACACCGTTGGCAGATTATCGGGAAAGGCGGGTCTGACCCCGGTGCCGGTCTCAATGAGCTGCGCCTCGCCGAAGGCCGGATGCAGCGTGTAGGCGGCATTGAGCAGTTCCATCAGCGAGCGGGCGGTGATCGGACCTTCATCATCACTCTCGATCATCGTCGCGCCGACCATGACCAGTCCATTGCCGCGCGGGACGATGTAAAGCGGAATACGCGGATGCAGCATGCGCACCGGACGCGACAGCGAAATGTCTGGGGTCTGGAGGTAAAGCATTTCGCCCCGCACCCCGCGCAGGTCCTTTGCCTGGCCGATCCGGTTGCGTCCGGTGCAATCGACAATCTGGTCGAAGCCGGCGGGTTCCTCGCCGGGTTTGGTGCCGAGACAGAATGAGACACCCATCCCGACCAGTTTTCTGTGAAGACCCGTCAGTGCAGCGCGTGGATTGAGATGCGCCTCCCCGCGGAAGAACAGTGCCTGCCGAAAGCGTCCGGCAAGCGCCGGTTCCAGCGCAGCGATTCCGTCCTCGTCCAGCCATTCGAAGCCGGACGTCCGGCTGGCAAAGCGCCGCAACTCCGCCCCGTCCCGCGCCGGAGCGACCACCATCGTACCGTTTCTGGAGACGCACCCCGGCAGGGCGGCTTCCCACCAGTCCGCTGCCCGGCAGCCGAGCGTCAGCACCAGGTCCGGCGCGCTTTCGCGTTCGCACCAGGGCGCGAGCATGCCGCCGGCAAAGCCGGAGGCGCCGGTGCCGACACCGGACGCGGTGTCGGTAACCTCGACCTCGAACCCGGCAACGGCGAGTTCATGCGCGACGGTGAGGCCGGCAACGCCGGCCCCCTTGATCAGGACGGGCATGCTATTCTCCGGCCGGCGGCGCGTCGGGCGTGTCACTGAGAGGCATGTAAAGCTTTCCACCCTCGCGGAACTTCGCAGCCATCGCCTCCAGCCCCTCCTTCTGGGCTTCCGCCCGGATGTCATGGGAAATCCGCATGGAGCAGAATTTCGGGCCGCACATGGAGCAGAAATGCGCCACTTTGTGCGCTTCCTTCGGCAGGGTCTCGTCGTGGAAGGACCGCGCGGTTTCGGGATCTAGCGAGAGGTTGAACTGATCCTCCCAGCGGAACTCGAAGCGGGCCCGCGAGAGGGCGTCGTCGCGCAGCTGGGCGGCCGGATGCCCCTTGGCGAGATCGGCCGCATGGGCGGCGATCTTGTAGGTGATGACGCCGATTTTGACGTCGTTTCGGTCCGGCAGGCCGAGATGCTCCTTTGGGGTGACATAGCATAGCATCGCGGTGCCGAACCAGCCGATCATTGCAGCACCGATGCCGGAGGTGATGTGGTCATAGCCCGGTGCGATGTCCGTCGTCAGCGGTCCGAGCGTGTAGAAGGGGGCCTCGCCGCAGACCTTCAGCTGCTTGTCCATGTTCTCCTTGATCTTGTGCATCGGCACGTGGCCGGGCCCCTCAATCATCACCTGGCAATCCTTGGCCCAGGCAACCTGCGTCAGTTCGCCGAGTGTATCCAGTTCGGCAAACTGCGCGGCATCATTGGCGTCGGCGATCGAACCGGGGCGCAGGCCGTCGCCGAGCGAGAATGACACGTCGTAAGCGCGGCAGATGTCGCAGATTTCCTCGAAGTGCTCGTAGAGAAAGCTCTCCTTGTGGTGATGCAGACACCACTTGGCCATGATCGAGCCGCCGCGTGAGACGATGCCGGTGACCCGGTTGACGGTGAGCGGGATATAGGCGAGGCGCACGCCGGCATGGATGGTGAAATAATCGACGCCCTGCTCCGCCTGTTCGATCAGCGTGTCGCGATAGACCTCCCAGGTCAGGTCCTCGGCAATGCCGCCCACCTTCTCCAGCGCCTGATAGAGCGGCACGGTGCCGATCGGCACGGAGGAATTGCGGATGATCCAGTCGCGAATATTGTGGATGTTGCGGCCGGTCGAGAGGTCCATGACGGTATCCGCGCCCCAACGGATCGCCCAGACCATCTTTTCCACCTCCTCCGCCATGGATGATGTGACGGCGGAATTACCGATATTGGCATTGATCTTGACCAGGAAATTGCGGCCGATGATCATCGGCTCCAGTTCCGGGTGGTTGATATTCGCCGGGATGATCGCACGACCGGCGGCAACCTCCTGCCGGACGAATTCGCCCGTCACATGATCAGGAATGTGAGCGCCAAAGCTTTCACCGTCGCGGACAAGCGGTGCGTTCGGCGCTGCTCGCCCCAGGTTCTCCCGGATAGCGATGAATTCCATTTCCGGCGTGACGATGCCGGCGCGGGCATAGGCAAGCTGGGTCACGGCCTTGCCGCCCCTTGCCCGCTTTGGTGTGTGGCGCACCGGAAATTCCGGCGTCAGGCGCTCGCCGGAGACAAAACCATTGTCTTCCGGCCTCACATGGCGGCCATCATAGGCCTCAATGTCGCCGCGGGCGGCGACCCAGCTTTCGCGCAGACGCGGCAGGCCGTGTTCGATGCTTACAGTGTGGGTTGCGTCGGTATAGGGCCCGGAACTGTCGTAGACGACAACCGGCGGTTCTCCGGAGGTCGGGTGCAGGCTGATCTCGCGCATGGGAACGCGGATATCGGGGTGGAGGATGCCGGGCTTGTGGAGTTTGCGCGAGGCAGGAAGCGGGCCTTGCGTGACGGTCAGAAGCGTGGTCTTGGCGGCAATATTCATCGTGAGGCTCCAATGTTATGTTGGAGACCCAGTCATTCAGAGCCGGAAAGATGGAAAGACGCCGACACGGATCCCGGGTGAAGGGAATCGGAGTCGTGGCAGCGCTTGCACCGTCCCTACGCCAGTATGAACTGGATCAGGTTCAACGGGTCACTGCGCCTCGGCCGGCCAAAGCCGGTCCGACCAGCAGTATCTCAGCCCCTTGACGGGACCCCCCTGGTGAATGTCCCAAGTTGAAAGAAGCGGGACCGCTTTGTCAAGCTTGCCGATGGGCATCGAGGATCGCTCGGGTAATGGCGATGTCCTGGGCGGCGATCCCCGTCAGGTCGGCAACGGTGATTTCGTGCTCGTTTTGCCGGCCTTTTGCGGTTCCGTCGAGAACCTCGCCCAATTCCCGGCAGCTTTCGGACGCGATCAATCCGGCCTCGAAGGCTGTGGAAAATTCGCCATGCGCCAGCGATTGTTCGAGGCGATCGGAGATCCGCCGGTCTGCGCGGACCACCAGTTGCGTTTCCAGTTCCTGCTTGCCGGGCGCATCCGCGCCGATCGCGGTGATGTGCGTGCCGGATCTGATCCAGTCGCTGAGGATCAATGGCTCGCGGGCGGGTGTCGTCGTGATGATGATATCCGCGGACCGGCAAAGCGATTCGAGATCGCCTGTCGTCTCGACCGCGATCCCTTCCTTTGCAAGCGCATCGGCAACCACTGCTACTTTCGCGTCGGAGCGCGCCCAAAGGGTGAAGGTGAGGGACCTGTCCTTCATCGCCCGGTGCAGGCAGCGGATCTGAATGCCGGCCTGTATCCCGGAACCGATGATGGCGACGCGTCGTGCATCCGGTCGGCAAAGCGCCCGCGTGGCGATGGCGCCGCCAAGTCCGGTGCGCAGGTCGGTCAGGAAACCCTCGTCCAGCAGAATTGCCTCCAGCTGACCGGTCGTCGCCGAAAGTGCCAGCATCACGCCACTGGAGGTGGAAAGGCCGATCGACGGGTTTCGGTAGAAGCCCGAGGCGATCTTGACGACGAAGATCGGATCGCCGGCGATGTGTCCGTATTTGATATGGCAGTCGCCGTCTGCTTGCGGGAAAGCGATGTAGCCTACCGGCGGGATCGTCGCCTTCCCTTGCGAGGCGGCGATATAGGCCTGCCCGACCGCATGCAGGCCGGCGTCGAAATCGACAAGGGTTTCAATTTCAGCGCGGGACAGGATGATCATTCGTCCGCCGACCGCTCCTGATTGAGATATTTGTAGACCGTGGCGCGGCCCATGCCCAGCACGCGGGAAATATAGGCGGCCGCGTTCTTGCCGCCAAAAGCGCCGTCGGCCGACAGGTCCTTGACCAGCTGTTGCTTCTGGTCGCGTGTCAGGCTGGCAACGATCAGGGCACGCGACGTCGTCCAGTTCTGGATGTATTCGTTGATGCGCTCGTGCCAGTCCTCCTTGAAGAGGCTTGCCGGCTTGTCGTGATCGACAGGCACCGAGGCAAAGGCGCTGAGTGTCTGCATCACGGCATGGAAATGCGAAACATCGGCATTGATGCAGAGCACGGCAATCGGCCGCTCGTCGGCATTGCGCAGGATGATGCTGATCGACTTGATCCGCCGCCCGTCCCAGTTGATCTTTTCATAGGGGCCGAGAATGCGCTCGGTCGGGCGGAAATCGATCTCGTTCAAAAGCGATGGCTCGCCGATCTCCCGCTTAGAAAAATTGCCGGCGATATGGGCCGCCGTTTCCGTCTCGAGATCATGCAGCACGACCTCGACAAAGGGCTGGAACAACTGGGCGATGCCATCGCAGACGGCGGCAAAGGGGGCGAGTTCGGGCTTCATGAACGTGGCCTCACTCCCGCATGAAGTCCGCGAGGCGGCCGAGCCCGGCCTCCAGATGATGTTTCTGGGCGCCAATGCCGATGCGAATATAGCCGTCGAGCCCATAGACGTCGCCGGGGACCAGCATGACGCTCTTCTGCTCGCGGACACGATCGACCAGCACGGAGGAATTAATGTCTCTGTTATAGCGGACGAAGGCCATGCCGCCGGCCTTCGGCGGCAGGTAGGAAAACAGATTGTTGTGCGCCTCGATCCACGAGGTCAGGAAGGCACGGTTTTCCCGGAGAAGGCGGCGGCTGCGTGTGAGGATTTCGGCGCGCTTGGCCGGCTGCAGCACGATGTTGGCGATGTGTTCGCTGAGCGCGCCGGTCGTGATCGAGGTGTAGTCCTTGCGCTGCCAGGTGCCGTAGATTTCCCGTGCCGGTCCGACCAACCAGCCGAGGCGCAGGCCGGGCAGGGCCATGGCCTTGGACAGGCCGGCGGTGACGACGGCCTTCTCATAGAGGTCCGCGAAGCTGATGGACTCGTCCGTGTCGAGTTCCGAGCCCTTGTAGATTTCGTCGGTATGCAGATAGACGTCGTGTTCGCGGGCAATCTCGACCAGCGCATCCATGGTTGCGCGTGGCAAAAGGCTGCCGGTCGGATTGTTGGGGTTGCACAGGCTGATGAGCTTGGTTTTAGGGGTGACCGCGGCGCGCACCTCGTCGAGATCCGGCAGCCAGCCCAGTTCCTCACGCAGCACGATCTCCTTGACGGTGACGCCCAGCGCCTTGGCCCAGCCGCGAATCTGGAGGTAATTCGGGACGAAAAGAACCATCTCGTCGCCTGGCTCAAGCAGCGTCATCACCAGAATGAAGTTGGCCTCCGCCGAGCCGTTGGTGACCATGACGTTGTCGCGGTCGCGGTCCTTGTAGAGACAAGCGATCGTGTCGCGAAGCTCGACGCCGCCATTGGTCCAGCCATAGCCAAGCTCGACATCGTGCAGGCCGAGCAGCTGCTCCGGCGTCAGCAGTTCCTTCAGCGAATAGGGGTGGACGCCGCTGTCGGACAGGTTGAACTCCACCAGATTTTCGTAAAGCGACTGGATCCGCTCAAGCGTGAATTCCTCGATCTGCATGGGGCTCTCCGGGGCGATTGGCTGTGCAATCTTTGTAATCCGTTGAGTGTGGACTGTAAAGTCTTTTATAGAGTTTATGTCTACATCGTGCCGGTCGATGGGTGTCCGGCATGATGCAAAGGCCGGCGTCAGCGCGCGGCCCAGCTGGCGCCGCGGCGGAAAATCGCTCGCATTTCCGGCACGTCGAACTCCTTGGCCTGATGGCCGAGGGAGGAGTAGAAGACACGGCCCTTACCGTATTTGCGCTTCCAGACGACCGGCATGACGACGCCATCAATCCAGCTGGCGTGGTCGCCTGTAAAGGTCGTCGTCGCCAGCACCTCGTTGGATGGATCGACGTGCATGTAGTATTGCTCCGACGTGTAGGGGAAGTCGGTAATGCCCTGCATCACCGGGTCGTCGGGCCGGGTGATGTTGACGCGGTAGTCGATGATGTTGCCGGGATGCGCCACCCACTGGCCACCGATGATGAACTGGTAATCGACGCAATCGCGGAAACTGTCGCCCGCGCCGCCATGATAGCCGGCAATGCCCACGCCGCTCTCGATGGCGGCGGCCAGGTTCTTGATCTCCTCCTTCTCGATTTTCGACATGGTGACGATCGGGACCACCAGCGACAGATTATGGATCGCGGGATCGGCGAAAACCGCGGTGCTTGCCTCGAGGCGGACCTTGAAGCCATCTTCCTCCAGAATACCCTTGATGACGGCGGCGCATTCCTCCGGCTCATGGCCGCTCCAGCCGCCCCAGACGATCAGTGCTTCACGCATGGTCTTTCCTCCTGAATACTATTCGTGTGCCGGTCATCGGGCCAATTGTCCGTCGATCAGCGAGATCGACAGGGCCTCGGGACGCTCCGTTGCCGTTGTGATGGTGATTGTCCGTCCTGTGTCGGACGCCGTCTGAAAGGCTTCCATGACCTCGAGCACATGCAGCGCCAGACTACCGTTTGCCCGGTGCGGGCGGTTCGAGCGGATCGCATGCGCCAGATCGGCAACGCCGATGGAGCGATAGTTGCCGTCGGCATAAGGCTGTGTTGTGTCCTGGATCTCGAAGGCGCCGCCCTTTTTCAGGAGTTCCACTTCACCGCCGAAATTGTTCGGATCCGGCACGATCAGCGTTCCCTCGGTGCCGTAGATTTCCAGCGGAACATGCCTGTGGCCGGCGACGTCGAAGCTCATGCCGATCTGCACCACCGCGCCATTGGCAAAGGCCATCATGCCGGCGACATGGGTCGGCACATGCACCGGGATCTGCTGTCCGTTGCGTGGCTGGCTGGTAATGATGCGCTCCCTGCGTGGCGTGATCGCAAAGCCCGCGACCTGTGCCACAGGGCCAAACAGGTTGACGAGATCGGTGATGTAATAAGGCCCCATGTCGAGCATTGGGCCGCCGCCGACCTCGTAGTAGAAATCCGGGTTTGGGTGCCAGCGCTCGTGGCCCGGACACATGAAGGTTGCCGTTCCACCGACCGGCTGGCCGATCACGCCGCGATCGATCAGTTGGCGCGCCGTCTGGTGGCTACCGCCAAGGAAGGTGTCGGGAGCGGCACCGATGCGCAGGTTCTTGGCCTTCGCGGCCTCCGCCAGTTTTTTCCCCTCAGTGAAATTGATGCCGAGCGGCTTTTCCGAATAGGTGTGTTTTCCGGCGTCGAGCGCCTGCAGGGCGACGGGCACATGCGCCTTCGGCACCGTGAGGTTGACGATGATCTCTATTTCGGGGTCGGTGAAAAGTGCGGCGATATCCCTGGCCGGCACGTTGAATTCCGCCGCTCTTGCAGTGGCCAGATCGCGGTTCAAATCGGCAATGCCACGGATGTCGAGGATCGGAAAGGAAGCCATGGCCTTCAGATAGGCGCTCGAGATATTGCCGCACCCGATGATGCCGATACCGACTTTTTGCACTCATTCCTCCCGGTCTTTTTTTGCGCGACCGGTGCCCGTTTACGCCACCGATCCCATCCTATGATGTCATTGCGCCTGGGGCGCGTCCATCGAACACCATCCCGAATACAGTTCTTTCAAGTATATTCGTGATTGCTGAAAGTATGATCCATTTCCGGATCCGACCTTGCCGGAAATCCCGCAACCGCTATTGTCCGCATCGATATTTCATCAAGATATGCGCAGTAGAGGTCCCGGCTACCCATGATCGACAGCAAAAAGCCGCCGCACCGTCTTCGTTCGCAGGACTGGTTCGCCAATCCCGATCATATCGACCTGACGGCGCTCTATCTCGAGCGGTTCATGAACTATGGCATCACGCCGGAAGAGTTGCGTTCCGGCAAGCCGATCATCGGCATCGCCCAGAGCGGCAGCGATCTCACCCCGTGCAATCGCCACCATATCGAACTTGCCAAGCGCGTGCGCGACGGCATCCGCGATGCCGGCGGTATCCCGATCGAATTTCCGACGCATCCGATGTTCGAGAACTGCAAGCGGCCAACGGCGGCGCTCGACCGCAATCTCGCCTATCTGGGTCTCGTTGAGATCCTCTACGGCTATCCTCTGGATGGCGTCGTGCTGACGACCGGCTGCGACAAGACCACGCCGTCGGCATTGATGGCTGCCTCGACCGTCGATATTCCGGCGATCGTGCTGTCCGGTGGGCCGATGCTCGACGGCTGGCACGAGGGCACGCTGGCCGGCTCGGGAACGGTGATCTGGCGCTCGCGGCGCAAGCTGGCGGCCGGCGAGATCGACGAGGAGGAGTTTTTGCAGTCGGCGCTGGATTCCGCACCTTCCGTCGGCCATTGCAATACGATGGGTACCGCCTCGACGATGAACGCACTTGCCGAAGCGCTGGGCATGTCGCTGACCGGCTGTGCGGCAATCCCCGGCCCCTACCGCGAACGTGGCCAGATGGCCTATCGCACAGGCCGGCGTGCGGTCGAACTCGTACTGGTGGATATCAAGCCTTCTGACATCCTGACCCGACAGGCGTTCCTGAACGCGATTGCCGTCAATTCCGCGATCGGCGGTTCCACCAATGCGCAGCCGCATCTCGCCGCCATGGCGAAGCATGCCGGCGTCGCGCTTTATCCGACCGACTGGCAGACCTATGGCTTCGACATTCCGCTGCTGGCCAATGTCCAGCCGGCGGGTGCCTATCTCGGCGAGCGGTTTCATCGTGCCGGTGGCGTGCCGGCGATCATGTGTGAACTGCTTGCCAACGGAAAGATCGATGGCGACTGTCGCAGCGTCACCGGCACGACGATGCGCGACAATCTCAAGGGTCGCGAGGCGACGGACAGGGATGTCATTTTCCCCTATGCGGCGCCCTTGCGCGAAAAAGCGGGCTTCCTCGTTCTCAAGGGCAATCTTTTTGATTTTGCGATCATGAAGATGAGCGTTGTCTCGGAGGCGTTTCGCCAGCGTTATCTCCAGGAACCGGGTCGCGAAGGCGTATTCGAGGGCAGGTCGGTGGTCTTCGACGGTTCCGAGGATTATCACCGGCGGATCAACGACCCTGCGCTCGATATCGACGAGAATACGATCCTCATCATTCGCGGCGCGGGTCCGCTCGGATGGCCGGGCTCAGCCGAGGTCGTCAACATGCAGCCGCCGGATGCGCTTTTGAAGCGGGGCATTACCAGCCTGCCGACGATCGGCGACGGCCGGCAATCGGGAACGGCCGACAGCCCCTCGATCCTCAATGCCTCTCCGGAAAGTGCGGCGGGCGGCGGCCTCGCATGGGTGCGCACGGGCGACGTCATCCGCATCGATTTCAATCGGGGCCTCTGCGACATGCTGGTCGAAGAAACCGAGATTGCCCGGCGCAGGGAAGACGGCATTCCCACGGTTCCCGCCGATGCCACGCCCTGGCAGGCGCTTTACCGGCAGACGGTGACCCAGCTTTCCGATGGTGCGGTGATCGAAGGTGCGGCCGACTTCCGCCAGATCGCAAAGACACCGCCGCGCCACAATCACTGACGTCTGAAAACAGCCAACAACCAAGGAAATCGACATGCAGGCACTGGTCCTCGAAAAGAAGGGTGTTCTCAATCTCCGGGAGATCGATCTTCAGCAGGTCGTCGGACCTGACGACGTCCGGATCGCCATTCACACGGTCGGCGTCTGCGGCAGCGACGTGCATTATTATACCCATGGCGCCATCGGCCCCTTTGTCCTGCACGAGCCGATGGTCCTTGGCCATGAAGCCGCGGGCACCATCGTCGAGACCGGCAGCAATGTGCGCGGCCTGGCCTTGGGCGACCGCGTCTGCATGGAGCCTGGTATCCCGGATATGTCGTCGCGCGCTTCCAAGCTGGGGATCTACAATGTCGATCCCAGTGTCCGCTTCTGGGCGACGCCGCCGATCCACGGTGTCCTGACGCCGTTTGTCGTGCACCCTGCCGCTTTCACCTATCGTTTGCCGGAAGCGGTTTCCTTCGCGGAGGGCGCCATGGTGGAGCCTTTTGCGATCGGCATGCAGGCGGCCGCCAGGGCGCGCATCGCGCCGGGCGATGTTGCCGCCGTCATTGGCTGCGGGCCGATCGGCATCATGGTGGCGCTGGCAGCATTGGCCGGGGGCTGCAGCCGTGTCTTCATCTCGGATTTCAGCGTCGAGAAACTGGCGATCGCCGGACGCTATCCGGGCATCGTGCCCGTCAATATCGCCGGGCAATCCTTCGCCGAGGTGCTGGCGCGGGAAACGGACGGCTGGGGCGCCGATATCGTCTTCGAGGCTAGCGGCAGCGCCAAGGCCTATCGCGGCATTTTCGATCTTGTCCGTCCCGGCGGGGCCATGGTGATGGTCGGCCTGCCGGTCGAGCCGGTCGAACTGGATGTGCCGGGCGCGATTTCCAAGGAAGTTCGGATCGAGACCGTCTTCCGCTATGCCAATATTTTCGACCGTGCGCTTGCGCTGATCGCATCCGGAAAGGTCGACCTCAAGCCGCTGATCACCGGCACCTTCGATTTTGCCGACAGTATCCAGGCGTTCGAGCGCGCGGCTGCCGCCCATCCGTCGGACGTCAAGCTGCAGATTCTCATGGGGTCTGGCGCCGTTTAAGCTTTCATCGGACGGGGTGATGCTCGGTACGTGCGCGCCGGTGTGAACTGGCCGCGTGCGGGTTGTCGTCAGCAATGAAATTCCGAACAGCTGATCTTGAAAGCACCAAAGAAGTGCTTTATATTTGAGGCATGAGAAAAGACGCGATCACAGTCCATTCTTCCCATCTGCGTTACGATCTGGCGCTGGACGAATATGGCCTGCAATGCCTTGAAGAGACGTTCCGGGCCTATGCAGCCATGATGCGGATTCTGCAGGATGTGGCGACGCCGCAGGCCGGCGCCAATCTCGTGTCGCTGCACGATCTCGCCTATGAGCGGGTGCGCGAACAGACAGGCTTGCCCTCGCGGCTCGTCACGCTCGGGCTTCGCGATTTCGCAAGCCATGGCGGGGTACTTCCGGCGACACCATGTCTGCCGCTGGATGAAAAGCTTTTCGCCATCAAGGGACCGTCGTTGCTGACGCTTGCCACGGTCCGCGGACGCATCACCGCCGGCTTTGATGTCGCCGGATATTCCAAGGGCTGGGAAGGTGTGTTTCCAGCCAGTCTGGTCGCTTACCCGGATCACTATGAAATCCATATCGGCGTGACACCCAACACGCCACGAGCACAGGAGCACAGTGTGATGAACGAAGGAATGCTGTCCCGCATGGGGCGCCTGATCGCCGGTATCGCCAATGCGACGATCGACAAGGCGGAAGACGTCAACAAGGTGGCCGTGGTCGAGCAGGCGATCCGCGAGATCGATGCCGCTGCCGACGAGGCGCGCGCTGATCTTGGCAAGGCACAGGCGCAGGAATACCGTATCCGGAGCCGGCGTGCCGAAATTGCTTCGGACATTCAGGGGCTGGACGAGAAGATCCGGGTGGCGATTTCGTCGAACCGGGACGACTTGGCAAAGGCCGGTGTCGCCCGGCAGATCGACCTCGAATCGCAGATTGCGGCCTTGGACAAGGCCCTTGACGATGCCCGCAGCCAGGTTGACGAGGGCCAGAAGGCGCTTCAGGCGGTGCTGGCCGCCCGGCGGGAAGCGGAGGAACGGCTTGCCGAATTGAAACGCAGTCTGAACCGTTATCCGGAGACGGAAACAACAGCGCCGCGGCGCCGGGAAGCGACCGATCGTTCGGCGCGTGCAACCGCGGCCGTATCGCGCGTGACAGGAGTTCCAGCCGGCGAGCGAAATGGTATAATGGAGCTTGACGAACTGGACCGGTTGCATCGCGAACGGGCCATCGAAGCGAGACTCGCCCTATTGAAGTCGGATGGAAAAGCCCCTGATGAGTCTGATTCTCGCTCCTGAATCTGCCCCTTTCTTCATCGCCGCGGCGATACTGGTCGCGCTGACCGTTGTCGAGATCATCGCAATGGTGATCGGCTTTTCGTTCAGCGACATGCTGGGGGACCCTTTCGACAGTCATGACGGCCTGTCCTGGCTGTTTTCCTGGTTCAATGTCGGTGGGGTACCCGTTCTCATCCTGGTGATGCTGTTTCTCGGCATCTTCTCGATCTGCGGCCTGCTCATCCAGACGGCTGCGAGCCATGTTTACGGCCTTTTGCCAGCGAGTATCGCGGCAACGCTGTCGGTGATCTGCTCGATCCCCCTGACACGTCATTCAACCCTTGCTGTGGCGCGCATCGTACCGCGCGACGAGACCTATGTGGTCGATCTTGCCGAACTGGTCGGACGAACGGGCCAGGTGACGGTCGGCCCCCTTGATCAGGGACTGCCCGGACAGGTGCAGCTCAAGGACACACACGGAAACTGGCATACGGTGCGTGCCCGGGCGGCAGGCGGGGAAGCGACCATTCCGGTTCGCACCGTCGTTCTGCTGGTCGATCACACCAAGGACATCTTTACCGCAATCGTCGCGTCGCCTGACCTCCAGGCCACGACCGTCAATCCCACAACGGAGCACTGACCATGTTTGAACTCATCTGGCCTGTCGCGATCGGTGTCGTTCTCTTCTTTGCCATCGGTTTCGTTATTGCATCTCTCTACACGCGCTCCAGCCGCGACGAGGCTTATGTCCGCACCGGTCTGGGTGGGCAGAAGGTCGTGCTCGACGGCGGCTCGATCGTTCTGCCGATCTTTCACTCGTTCGCCCGGGTGAACCTGAAGACACTGCGCCTTGAAGTTCGCCGCGGAGAGGGGGATGCGCTGATCACGAAGGACCGCATGCGCGTCGATATCGGCGCGGAATTCTACGTTCGTGTGAAGCCGGACGCGTCTTCGATCGCGCTTGCCGCACAGACGCTTGGCGACCGGACCAATGATGCCGAGCAGTTGCGTGTCCTGATCGAGGCGAAATTCGTCGATGGCCTGCGGTCTGTCGCGGCCACCATGACGCTCGACGCGTTGCAGGAACAGCGCATGGATTTCGTGAAAGCGGTTCAGGAAGCGGTCGGTGCCGACCTTCAGTCGAACGGCCTGGAACTGGAATCCGTATCGTTGACGCGTCTCGACCAGACCGACATCAAGCACTTCAACGCCAACAACTTCTTCGACGCCCATGGTCTGGCAGCCCTGACGCGCATCACCGAAGGCCGCAAGAAGGAGCGCAACGAAATCGTCCGCGATACCGAAGTGGCCATCGCCCAGAAGGACCTTGAGGCACGCCAGCTAACGCTGTCGATCGACCGGACGAAACGCGAGGCGGAATTGAGTCAGGAGCGCGACATCGCCAACAAGTCGGCCGCCACCCGCGCCGAAACCGCGCAGCAGGAGCAGGCGGCCAAACGCGCCGAGGAAGAAGCCCGCATCGACTCGCAGCAGGCGATCGCCGAGCGTGAGGCACTGGCCAAGCAGGCTCGCGAAAGTGCCAATATCGACGCTGCCCGCGCCGTTCAGCAACGCGACACCGAAGCCAAGCGCGACCTGCAAATCGTGGCACAGGAAAGTGCCATCGCCGTTGCCAACAAGAGCCGCGAAGAATCGGAAGCCAAGGCGCAAGCTGAAAATGCACGCGCCCTGGCGATTGCGGCTGAAGAAAAGGTCGGCACCGCAAAGGCGGTGGAAATCGCCGAACGCGAACGCCAGATCGCCGTCATCGATGCGCGCAAGAGGGCCGAAACCGAGGCGACCGCTGTCACCGTTGGTGCCGAAGCGGAGAAGCAGGCGGCGACCGACCAGGCCGATGCCATCATGACCCTGGCCACGGCCGAGGCCGATGCGGCAATCATCCGGGCGAAAGGCATTCTGGAGACCGGCAAGGCGCAGGCGGAGAGCGAAGCCTTGCTGAATGAGGCGCGCAATCGCCTGAGTGCTGCGATCATCGAGTTCGAAATCACCCGGGAGCGCATCCGCATCATCCCGGCGGCGCTTGCGGAGGCGGTCAAGCCGATCGAGAAGATTTCGGATATCCGCATCTTCGATACCGGCGGCATGCTCGGCCGCGGCGGTGGTAGTGGTGCATCGGGCATCGGCATGGGCGAGGGCCTTGCCGGTCAGCTGCTGGCCTATCAGGCAAACAAGCCGATCCTTGACCGGTTGATGAAGGAGGCCGGTTTCGACGGCGACAATGCCATCAATTCGCTGCTGGCCGGTCTCGACACGCCTGCCAAGCCGAATGACGAAAAGGAGTGAGGCAAGGGCGCAGGCAGGGCACCGTCTTCGAGACGTGGCCGTTTCGCCGGAACTGAATTGTTGAAATCACCGGGGAGGGATCCATATCCCTCCCCGGTGCCGTTTTGGATTGTCGGCGGCGCGGACGTGCCATATTTCCGATTGCATGGCGCCGGGCGGTGCCTGATTGACAAAGTCCCGCCTTATCGACATTTCGCGATGGAACAAGGTGACCGACATGGATCAGACAGCAACGAACGCCAGCGCAACCGGTACGGTCCGCACCTTGCCGGTCGATCTGCCGGTGAATGCGACGCTGCATATCTGGCTGAAGGCGGTTTCAGCGGACAGGCAGGGCTCGATGTCATTCACCAGTGCCCGCGGCAAGTTTGGCGAAGTGCTGGTCACCAATGCGGAAGAGAACGAATTCCGCATTTTTCACGTCTTCGGTGGCGGACCGATCGAGCTCAGTTACGATACGGCGGAAACCTCGGTGTCGGTTGCCTATTGGTTCACGCCGGCCGATGTGATGGAAACCGGCATCACCGTCTTTCATACCAATCCGGTCAACGCGCCACCGGATCTGCCCGGTGGCTATCATTTCCGTCCGCCCTTCGGCTGGATGAACGATCCCAACGGTTTCGGTCGCTTCGATGGGCGCCCGCATCTGTTCTACCAGCATTATTCGCACGGGCTGCGCTGGAACACGATGCACTGGGGCCATGCGGTATCCTCGGACTACCTGCGCTGGCGGCACCTGCCGATCTTTCTCTTTCCGTCTGAAGAGCTTGCCGCGCGACCGGACAAGCGGGGCGGCGCCTTCTCCGGCTCGGCGATCCCGCTGCCCGACGGCCCGGGCATCCGCGTCTTCTTCACGGAGCAGGTCCAGGATCGCCAGCCCGAGCAGCAGATCCAGCTGACCGCGACATCCGGCGATCTGATCATGGCCGGGCAGGCCGACGTGATCCTGCCCCATAGACCGGAGAACCAGGGCCTCACGCTCGACTTCCGCGATCCTTATGTCTTCAAGGGGCCGGATGGTCTGTGGAAGATGCTGCTCGGCAGCCAGAGCGACGAGGGCGGCGTCATCCTCCTCTATGAGACAATGGACCACACGGCCGCAGATGGATGGACCTATATCGGCAAACTGTCGGTCGAGAAGCGCTACAGGACGACGGCGACCGAATGCCCCTGTCTCCTGCCGCTTGATGGCCCGGCGACCGATCCGAAGACGCGATGGGCGCTGATCTTCGGATTGATGACCAGCGAAGACCCCGTCACGCGGCGCAAGAACCTGACCATGGCCGCTGTCGGCTGGTTCGATGGTCGTTCCTTCGTCAAGGAATACGAGCAGGAGCTGGATTTCGGTACCGACAACTACGCCTTCCAGGCCTTCATGGATGGCGATACCGCTGTCGGGATCGGTTGGCTTGCGAACTGGGCCGATGCCGGGCCGACGATCGATTTTCCGACGGCCATGACATTGCCGCGGCGTATCCTGCTGTCCGGTGGTGTATTGCGGACGCCGCCGATCGGACCGGCGGAAAGCCTGCGCGGCAACATGATCGACCGAACCCGTCTGGCGGCGGGGCAGGCGGTCAAGCTGGATGGTGGCGCTGCGGAAATTCTGTTCGAACTCAACGAAGCGGGAGCGCATTTCGAGCTGGAGCTTGAACATCCAGCCGTCCGCCTCGGCGTGTTCGTCGATGAGGAGGGGTTGTGGATTCGTCATGAGGTGGATGGGGCAGGCCCCTCGCCAGATTACGTGGCACGCGGTGCCCGGCCGAAACGGCTGCGGATTTTTCTCGACTATGGCTCGATTGAGGTCTTTGCCGATGACGGCCGATGGGTCGGGACAAAACGCATAGACGGCTTCGCCCCGATCCAGTCCGTGCGCTTGGATGCGCCTTCCGGAAGCGTGGTCAATGCCACGATCTGGGCGTTGAGATTGTAAGTACATCTTACTTTTCAGCGATCGGATCGATGATCCGCCAATGCCCGAAGCCTTCAACAACGCCATCGGCCATGGGCTGTAGCGCCGTGTGGATATTCGGCCGGTTTTCGGCAATGACGCGCAGCTCCGGGAGTGCATTTCCCACGATGATGCCCCGGACGTCATTCAGCAGGAACATGCTGGCATCATTGCCGGTGTCGCCGGCAACGACGACTTCGTCGAGACCGATGCCGACGCGCTGACACAGCCAGATCAGGGCTGCACCCTTGTCGATCCCGGCGGGCAGGATATCGAGGTCACGGGCGCTGGAATAGACGACGCGGACATTCTCGCCAGCCAGTTGCAGGTCTCGCTCGATCCGGGCGATCGCGTCGTCAGACGCATCATGCAGGTACCAGCTGGATTTGTGCGCGTGCTGGAAACGATCGGGCTGCAGGCTGGCCTGGCCTGTTTTGTCCATGACCGAGCGGATTGCCCGGTTCTGAAACGCCTTTCCAAGAAATGACATGTAAAGCGCACCGACATCCGGCTTTCTCGTATCGACCAGCATGGTCCCGACTCCGCCGATCAGAATGTCGGCGGCGGGAAGGGCCGTTTGCGGCAGGAAATCCTGCATATCCTCGATCAACCTGCCGCTGTTGTAGACGAGAAGCGGCCGGGTGCGGGGATCAAGGCTTGCCCATGCCGCTGCAAACCGTTCTTCCGCCTCCCGATTGCCTGCCAACGTCCCGTCAAGATCTGATGAAAACAGCCGGACCGGTTTCAATCGCCGTCGTTCCATGGTTCCGCCCACTCCTTGTCATCCAGAGCCTGCAGCATCGGTCGCCCTTCGACCACGGCGATGATCTGCTGCGCGATCCCCGTCCAGGTGAAGAGGCTGCGTGCCTTGTGTGCGCCCATGCGGGACAGGCGTCCATAGAGCCGCTCGTGCTTCAGCGGTTTCATCATGGTGATGCCGAGGTCGTACTTGTCGAACGGATCGGCAAACAGTGCATGGCGTCCGTAGCTGATGGCGCGATAGAGGCCGCCATGGACGGTGATGATCGTCGGCGTGCCGCTCGCCATCGCCTCGATCGCCGTCATGCCGAAGGGCTCATAGCGGCTCGACAGAACGAAGAGATCGGCGGCGCGATAGTAGTCGGGCAGGTCGTCGTCTGCGACGAAACCGGAAAAGTCGATCCGGTCCTCCAGCCCCAGATCGGCGGCCTTGGCCTTCAGTTCGTCGAGGATCGCCTTTTCCGCGTCGTCCATGCTCTCGCCGCCCACGGCCAGCAACAGCCGTGCCTCCGGTTCGCGCTCGGCCAGCACCCCGAAAGCGTCGATCAGCAGGTCGTACCCCTTGTTCGTCGCCAGTCGTCCGAGCGCCAGCACGACCTTTCCGTGGAAACCGAGCCGCTGGCGCGCCATTTCGCGGGAGGCGGAGGAGACCGGAAAGAACCGGTTGTCATCATAGCCCGGCGGAACCATGTGCACCCTGCTTTTTGCCAGTCCGTAATCCTCGACCAGAACATCGAGTTGTACCGGGGTCGTGGCGATGACGATGTCGCAGCTTCGGTAGATGATCAGTTCATGCTTGATGCGTTCTGAAAAATTGAATTCTGCCTCGAACGTGTCCGTCTTCTCCGGGTAGTCGGTTTCCATCTGCCGCTTCTTCCAAAGACCAAGGGAATGGGGTGTGTGGATATGCGGCACGGACAGCGCTTCCGACAGGCGCTGGCCGGCAACGCCGGCGTCCCAGTAATGGCTGTTGATAAACGTGTAATTGAGATCGTTGCGCTTGATGAAGCGCAGTGCATTTTCGCACCACTCCATCAGCGAGCGGTGCAGATATTCTTTCGGAATGAAATCGGGGCCACCGCAGGGAATGCGGATCACCCGAACCCGCTCATCGACAGTGTCGAATTCCGGTTGATCCTCGAAACGGCGGGTGTAGACGTCGACGGTATAGCCAAGCTGGGCAAACTTACGCGCCAGTTCGATGACATAGACGACCTGTCCGCCTGTATCGGCCGCCCCGAGCGGCGGTATCGCCGCGACGTAGCCATGGGTGGAAATCAGGGCGATGCGTGGAAAACGCCCGGTATCAGCGGAAGTGGTCATATCTTCGTTTCCTTGAACCAGCCGGGATTATCGTGGCCCGGTAGAATTTTGCGGAGAAGCCATTTCGGCGAAACACCATTCCAGAGGTAGGACTCAAATCCCCGTCGTCCAGAAAATTTTGCTGCACCTGCACAAAGGACGACTTCGCAAACCGTGCCTGCGCCGCTGGAGAAAGGGGAACAAACAGCTCGTTTTCGCGTTCATTCTGTCGCTGCGGCGCGACATTTCATCTGAGCGTGCCGCGATCAATTCGGCGGTACGAAGCGCTGAAGCGACAATCCGAAAGGGAGAAGATCGAGTGTCAGGCCAACAGGGCGTCGAAATATCCTGTGACCCGGACGACTGGTGGACGACGCATCGCGGCGCCTCACCGATTGTCGGTACCGCGATCCACAACGGGCACACTGTGCGCGCCGACCTCCTGTCGCTGATGGCGCTTTCGGATAGTGAGCGGTTGCGCGAGGAGGATCCCTTTACCGAGTTTTCGATCCGCGACATCCGCAACCGCATCGTCTTCCACCGCTCCCGCTTCGAAGTCGATCTCAACAGAGCCCGCGATGGCGCTGTCTATGTGAGGCCGGAGCAGGCATGGGGTCTGAACGTGTGGCAACAGGTGCCAGCCGCCGACCGTGTGGAGGCATCGCTGCGTGTCCATGATGACTACTACACGATGCTGGCGGCTTTCCTGCGCGGGGTCGAGCGAAGCTACGGTCGTTTCATCGTTCTCGACATTCACAGCTACAATCATCGCCGCAATGGCCCCGATGCAGCGCCGACCGACAGCGAAGGCGCGCCCGAGATCAATATCGGCACCTCGTCGATGGATCGCGCCCGCTGGGGCGGGGTGGTCGACGCGTTCATGGAAAAACTGGCCAGTTTCGAATTTCGCGGCCGTCGCATGGATGTGCGGGAAAACATCGCGTTTCAGGGCAAAGGCGAGCAGACCCGCTTCATCCACGACATGTTTCCGAAGACCGGCTGCGCGATTGCCGTGGAATTCAAGAAATTTTTCATGGACGAATGGACGGGAGAGCCGGACATCGAAGCGCTTGAGGCCATGCGTGCGATGATTGCATCGACGGTTCCCGTGCTGGAAGATGCGCTGGCGGCGATGCGATGATGCGCTCGCACCGAAGAGAACAGCCGCTTGAGGCGACTCAACCGAACTGGGTGGCGGAGGTTCTGGCCTGTATTGCTACAGGCAAATCCGTACGCAAGGAGTTTGGCGATGGCGGCCGTCTTCATATTGATCGGCCGCTGCCGTTTCTCTGCGTCTATATCGAGGGAGACCGAAACGATCCGGTGGCTCGCGATATCGCGTCGGCCAATGCCGTTTACCTGCTGGCGCCGGACGTCGAAACGGCCCGACCGATCATCGACGCCGTCGGTCAGGCACTCCAGACGCGGTTTGGCGCCTTTCTGCTGCTGGAGATCGGCGAACTGGCAGATGATACGCTTCTGACCGAGGACGCGCCCCATCTTCCACCATTCGAGGTCAAGGTCTTTCATACCGGCGATGCCCCGACGTCGGCGGCGGCCGATGTGCTGGTCGAAGCCGTGCGCAACGTGAAGGCGAAGTTCCGAACACCGTTCGTTCATCAGGCCGTGACAGGCGAGGCGCCTGCGGAGGATTTCGCTTTCTCGGACACAGGCTACCCCTGCATCAGTCTACGCTTTGCGCCGATCTACCGGCAGCCGGGGTCTGAAGACGTCTATCCGGATCTTCGCGAGCAACTCGTCGCCAATATCTTCGATGCCGGATTGCAGGCCTTTGCGGCGTTCATTGGGGGCATGGACGGCCTGAAACTTACCACTCATCGGCAGTTGGGGCGCAAAGCTTTTGTCGATGCCGTCAGCCGCGCCGATCGCAGCATTGACGATATTGCCTCGAGCTTCGATTTCCTGCTCTCGGTGACGCCGATCAACGCCGACGCGGCCTGGCAGGAATTCCAGTCTGGCGGCTTTCGTGCGGCACCCCGTTTTCTCTACAGGCCGCTCACGGTGAACATAGAGGCTGAAAAACGCAAGCTGTTCACGGTGGCTTTTGACCGGTTCGAAGATCCGGTCCTGTATTCCCTTTACCGCGAGAAACAGCAGGAGCTGGACCTGCAACTCTCGATGCTGGCCGCGCGCGAGACGCCGCGCTTCATCGAACTGGGCAGAGCACTCTACGGTCCCGTCGAACCATCGCTTCTGGATGCTGCCACCCGGATACTGGCCGAGACATCGGCCGGATCGACCTCGATGACGGAGCCGGAGACAGCCGATTGTTTCACGCTCGACCGGTGTGCGCGGGCAATGATCTCCGGGTATCAGAGGCAATATGCCGGTTTTGAGGCAACGGTCGAGCTGCGCGGCGACCTTCCCTCCGGGCTGATGGTTTCGGGAAACCGTCTTCTGATCTCCCGCAGCACGCTGATGGAGCGCCGTCGTGTCGAGCCGTTGCTCAGCCATGAGGTTGGCGTCCATCTGCTCACCTATTTCAATGGATCGGCACAGGGGCTTCGGCTTTTCCGGTCGGGGCTTGCCGGCTATGAGGGCATGCAGGAGGGGCTGGCTGTCTTTGCCGAGTACCTGAGCGGCGGCATGACAGTAGAGCGGCTGCGCCAGATTGCGGCCCGCGTCGTCGGCTGCGCCATGATGCTCGATGGCGCGCCGCTCGAGCGCACGTTTGCAAGCCTGACCGAACAGCATGGACTGGAGCCGGACGACGCGTTCAACCTTGTGCTGCGCCTTTATCGCGGCGGTGGCCTCGCCAAGGATGCCATCTACCTTCGCGGCCTGCTGCAATTGCTCGATCATTTGAAGGCCGGCGGTGCGCTGGACCCATTCTGGATGGGCAAGATCTCCGCAGCGCATTTCACCGTGATGCAGGAGTTGAGCCTTCGCGGGCTTCTGAAAGCTCCTGTCGTGCGTCCCGACTTTCTTTCCCAGCCCGATGCCCAGGTCCGTCTTGATAAGGCGCGCCAGGGGATTTTCCCTCTCGATATGATCATTCCCTAGGAGCAAACCATGCGCATCGCATTTTTCGTCAATTCGATCGAGCTCGAAGCGCCGCACTACACGACGACGGCTCTTGCTCTTGCTGCGCTCGATCGCGGTCACAAGATCTGCTACCTTACCCCTGGCGATTTTGTGCTGCGCCCGGACGACAGCCTGATGGTTCGAGCGCTGACCCTGCCAAAGTCGAAATACAAGAAGGCAGATACGTTTCATGCCGAGCTTCAGGGCAAGGGCGTGACGATCGAGACCATTGATGTTCGTGATGTCGACGTCCTGTTCCTGCGCAGCGACCCGTCGCTTGATGCCGACGAGCGTCCCTGGGCGGCCCATGTCGGATCGATTTTTGGACGCCTTGCGGCAGAGCGCGGCGTCATCGTTCTCAACGATCCGGCTGGCCTGGCCATGGCGCAAAACAAGCTCTACTTCCAGGGCTTTCCGGAGGCGATCCGTCCAACGACGCTGATCTCGAAAAGCATTGACGAAATCCGGACCTTCATCGGCGAGCACAGCCAGGGCGTTATCCTCAAACCGCTGCAGGGATCCGGTGGCAAGAACGTTTTCAAGATCGCCTCTCCTGATGATGCGAACCTGAACCAGATTTTTGAAGCCGTCAGCGGCGAAGGCTATCTGATCGCGCAGGCCTATCTGACGGAGGCCAAGGCCGGCGACATTCGCCTGTTCATGATGAATGGCCGGCCGCTGTCGATCAATGGTGCCTATGCCGCTTTCCGCCGCGTTCCCGCGACCGGCGAGGTGCGCTCCAACATGCACGCGGCCGGCACGGCCGAGGCCGTCGAGATCACGCCCGATATTCTGGCGACCGCCGAAATGGTCCGCCCCAAGCTGATCGAGGACGGGATGTTCATGGTCGGACTCGACATCGTCGGTGACAAGATTCTGGAAATCAACGTCTTCACCCCGGGCGGTCTTCCGGACATAGCAGCGCTCTATGATGTGGACTTTACCGTCGCCGTCATCGAGGCGCTGGAGACCAAGGTCGCGATCCGCAAGGCAAACGGCAGCAGCATTTCGAACCGGGCGCTGGCGACCCTGTAGGTCGCCGCCAGCTGACTTTCGCGCAGCTTTTCGCGTGTGTTGCCGGCCATCGAGAATCTTCAATAAAAGATGATAAAAGCAGACAAGTTTTAGAAACATTGTGTTATAGGTCCGCGATATCGTGCGCGAAGGCAGGTCTTTCGGTACGGGTGCGGGCGTTTTCCACGAGCGTGTCTGCGCGATTGGCAACCGGAAACCGAAAGGACCGTGGCAATGACAGTGGCTGTGCGATTGGCCTTCAAAAATCCGCGTTTGTGACTGGAGCCGCAGATTATGGCAGATGCCGAAATCCGTACCAGTCTCTATGTCGCCAATCGCAAGGCGCTGATCGAATACGCGACGCGTATTCTCGGCTCCCGCGAAACCGCCGAGGACATCGTGCAGGAGGCGTTCCTGCGTTTTGCCCCGGCCAATGCCAGTTTCGGCTCGGCCAAGCAGACCGTGGGCTATCTTTACCGGATCGTCCGCAATCTCGCATTCGATGCGTTGAAGCGGCGCAGGGTCGAGGCGCGGGAGCAGGGTGGAGATCCGCCCTTCTGGTCGATACCCGGCGAAGAACGCAGTCCGGAACAGATCTTGCTGTTGAGCGACGAGCTCCGGCAGGTTTCGCTCGCCCTTTCCGAACTCCCGGTCGATGTGCGGATTGCGCTCGAGATGCACCGGTTCGGAGACTATACCCTGGATGAGATCGCCGAGCGGCTGGATATTTCAGTGGCAACCGCGCATCGGCACGTTCGGACGGCGATGATGCGGATCGCCGAGAGGCTCACCGTCGACACCTGACAATGATGACGGGCGTGTGAAAAAAAAGCACAGGCAAATCGTCTTTGACGTTGAACGGATAATTCGGCTGGAAATGTGCCCTGTGGCACGGGAAATTGCCGATACAGGTGTGAATTGAGCCGAGAGAACAAAATTCCCGTCGCCATACAAGAAGAGGCCATGGACTGGTTTCTGCAGTTGAAGGCAAAGCCGAACTGTCCCGATATCGACGGCGCTTTCCAGCAATGGATCGGCCGCTCTGACCTGCATGGGCGTGCCTGGAGCCACGCGCTGAAAACCTGGCAGCTCATGGGCGAGGTTCCTCCCGTCTATCAGCATCTATGGCCTGCGGTCCCACTGGTCAGGACACCGCCGATCCGCCGCCGACGCGGCTTCCTGCGCGCCGGTATCGCCAGCGCCGCGATAGCTGCCAGCGTTATGGCCTTTGTTGCTGTACCGTCCTTGCTGGTCTGGTGGCAGGCGGATCACAGGACCGGAACCGGTGAAAGCCGGATCGTGACGCTCGAGGACGGTACTGTCGTCCAGCTTGGCGGCGGTAGCGCCATAAAAACGGATGTTTCGAAAGCCGCGCGGCAGGTCACCTTGCTGGCCGGCGAGGCCTTTTTCGACGTTGTGCATGATCCGGCGCGGCCGTTTTTGGTCGATGCAGGCGGCGTCAAGGTCGTCGTGCTCGGTACGGCCTTCGATGTCCAGCTGGCGGGTGGCGAGACGACGGTTGAACTGGCGCGGGGCCGTGTCGCCGTTTCCTACGAGGATGGCGCGCGCAAAGGGAATTTCGAATTGTCGTCCGGCGAAATGGCGATGGTGGACCATGCCAGCGGCGCTGTCGCGCGCGATACGATCGCGCCGGAGGATATTGCCGCCTGGCGACATGGCCGGATGTTCGTCAACGATGTCACGGTCGCCGACGTCGTCGAACGTTTGCAGCGGTATCACAAGGCGTGGATCAGCGTTCCGGATCCAAGGCTTGCCGAGCGGCGGGTCACGGGGCTCTACGATCTCACGAATCCGGATCGCGCTTTGCGGGCACTGGTGCAGCCCTATGGCGGCAAGGTTCGGGAGGTGACGGAATACGGCCGCGTGCTGACGCAGTTTTAACACGATAAAAATACTCAGGAAAAATTCGATCCGGATGAAAAAAAATCCGGAGCCGGTCGTCTTTGGTCGGAAAGCGCATGCCGGGGGCTATGCGTCTGCTAACAGAGACGGGGGTAAAATGATTTCGCCGCGACGCCGCACAGGCCATGTTTCTTTTCGATCGGCTGGTGCGCGCACCCATGCTTTACGCCTGCTTGCCACAACGGCAATTGTCGGTTTGTCATCTCTTGCGCTCGGCGTGCTGCACCCGGCTTTTGCGCAGGATGCAGCGGTGCGAGCCAGTGCCAGCCGTGATTTCGATATTCCTGCGCAGTCGCTGGCCGGTGCGCTCAATGCCTTCGGCCGGCAATCCGGCCTGCAGGTGACGCTTGCTGCCGATACCTCGCGCGGTGTGCGTTCCAGCGCGGTCAGCGGCTCGCTGCCGCCCGCCCAGGCGCTCGCCAGCCTTCTTGCCGGCACCGGCATTACCTATGAAATCTCGGGCGGTACGGCCGTCATCGGTGCGACAGGCACCGCTGGTGACGGCGATACGGGAAGCGTGGCGGCGAATGGCGCGATTGTGCTTGAACAGATCACCGTCTATGGCGATGGCGACAGGGGACCCGGTGAAGTCGTGATTTCGGCGGAAGATCTGGAAGAAAAGAACCCGGCAAGCATTGCCGATGTCTTCAAGGGGGAGCCCGGAATTTCTGTCGGCAGCTCGCTGCCCATGTCGCAGAAGGTCTATGTGCACGGCATCGAGGAAACGAGCCTTGCCGTGACCATGGACGGCAGCCGCCAGAACAACAAGATTTTCCACCATAGCGGCACGAACCTCATCGATCCGGGCCTTCTTAAGAGTGTCGGCGTCGATGCCGGCGTGGCCCCGGCCGATGCAGGCCCTGGCGCCCTTGGCGGCGCCATTGCCTACGAGACCAAGGACGCGCGTGACCTGCTCGACGGCGACGGTTTCGGTGGTTTCCTTACGTCGAGCTATAATTTCAACAGCGACACCGTAACGAGCGGGCTTTCCGCCTATGGCATGCAGGACGGGCTGGAATTCCTGGGTTACTTCAACTTCGGAGACGGCAACGATTTCACGGCCGGCAATGGCAGCGAAGTCGACGGCACGAGCACAAACCTCCTGAGCGGTCTTGGCAAGCTTGCCTATGAATTCGACAGCGGCGACCGTGTCGAGATCAGCCACGAACAGATCCGCGATCACGCGCCGCGGCCGTTCCGTGCCAATCTCGGCTCCATCGCCGGCCGGCCGGCGGAGCCGCGGGAATACAAGCTCGACAGGCAAAACACGGTCTTCACCTATACAGACAGTACGCCGGAAGGCTGGTGGGACCCGACTCTGCTTCTCGCGTATAGCAAGAGCCAGCTTGAAGTGCCGATCCCTCCGACCAACTATCTGGGTACGGGCACGACAGATAGCCTGAACGGCAAGTTCGAAAACAAGTTTGCCTTCGACATCGGCAATATCGTTGCCGGCATCGACTTCTATGACGACGAAGCCGAGTTTGAGCCGGTCGATCCGGCTAAGGAGAAGTCGCGTAATCTCGGCATCTATGCGCAGGCGCGTATCGAGCCTTTCGATCGGACGCGGCTCTCCTTCGGTGGGCGCGGGGATACGCAGAAATTCACCGGCACGACCGGCGAGGAATGGAGCAATTCCGGCTTCAGCGGCAACATTTCCGGCGAGTACGATCTGATCGAGGATCTTCTGGTCGCAAAGGCCGGTTATTCGCATGTCTGGGCCGGCATTCCGCTGGCCGAAAATTTCATCCTGAACCCCACCTGGGACTATGGGTCCGGGCCGAAGCCGGTCACGGCCGACAATTACATTGTCGGGCTTGAGGCCAACCACAACGGCTTCACCCTGGAAGGCAGTCTGTTCCAGACCGATCTCGATGATGCCCGCGCGCCACGCTACGGCGTTCCGCTCGGTGTTGCCGCCCATGATGTCCGTTCGCGTGGCTTCGAAATCGGCGGCGGATACAATTGGGGAGATGGCTATTTCAAGGTGAAGTACGCCAACATCGACGTCGAGATCGATGGCCAGCCCGCCGATTCCGACATCGGTACATACCTTGCCGCGCCAGCAGGTCAGATCATCACCCTGCAGGCGGTCCATACCCTGACGGACTGGGGCGTGACGTTTGGCGCCGATGCTGAAATTGCCCTCGACTATGACGACGTTGCCGTCGGGAGCCTGCCTTACGAGGGCTACGAGGTCTTCAACGCCTATGTCGAATATGTGCCACCGACGCACAACAACCTGACGTTCCGTGCGGAGCTGAAGAACATCTTCGATCAGGCCTATGCGGATCGAGCAACCTACGGCCAGGAATTCGGAACAGTAACGCCGCTCTACGAATCCGGCCGTGCCTTTATCCTGACGGCCAAGGCAACGTTCTGAGATCGGAAG
>Ga0307515_10001903_pt1 | contig 46429 bp, 45 predicted proteins | sample 17_EM_MG_FD_194513 | JGI IMG/M metagenome (GOLD analysis project Ga0307515, IMG submission 194513) | Populus trichocarpa ectomycorrhiza microbial communities from riparian zone in the Pacific Northwest, United States - 17_EM | ecosystem: Host-associated > Plants > Roots > Unclassified | place... | reverse complement strand
CGCCGTGCCGCAGGCAGAGGGATACTCGCCGCTGAACAACACCAGCTTGGGCTCGACATATTTCTGGCCGCTGGCCGCGAAAATTCCGTTCCACGCATCCTCCGTTTCGCCAAGTATCTTGCGGATGAATACTGCCGACTCGTCGTTGGAATTCTGCGTCTGCACCGTCTGGCTGTCGCCCGGACGCGACGTGGTCGTATCGGAGCCGCCGCCGAGCAGCGAACTCACATCCACACCCATGAACTGCAGCACTAGGACGACGATGATGATCAGCACGATCGAACCGATGCTGCCGCCGCGCATGTTGCCGATCGGGATATTCACCCCACGCCGGCCAAAGGGATCGCTGCCGGGCCCAGGTCCGCGACCCATGCCCCGCACGTCTTCGACGTTGTCGGATTCCCTGCTGTCCTTCAGATCCATGGGTGCTGTCCTCTCCATATGCCTGCCGGTTATAGACCGGTAGCCGGGGGCGAGACAAGCTTGCAAAACTCGACCATGGCTACGGTATGGATGAACGGCGGAGAGCCTGTCCGAGTTCCGGCATCCGTGCGCCAAAACTATCGGTTGCTTCAATCTTTCATTAATTCCGACCGGTTAGCCTTACGGCAGCAGAATGAGTCTGCGGGTTTTGCCGACACTTCATGCCGTTCCATTTCCCAGCTTCAAGACACCGCCAGCCATACCAGCCTCCGGGAGGACATCTCATGCTTTTCAAATCCGCAGCCGGTCGCAACATTTTTGCGATCGCAGCCTCTGGACTGGTCACAACGCTGGCAACGGCGGGCGTGCTTTTCACCATCGCCTACAGGGATTCCGAGGAATCGAGCCTGGAACAGTTGCGCCAGATCGCCAGCAACAACGCGTTGGGCATCGAGAAATCGATGGCGCAGGGAATGCAGACCGTCGATAACCTCAAGAGCACGCTCACCGCGATGAAGCTCGGCGGCACCGCCGACCGCGCCGGCGCCGACAGGCTGCTGGAGACCTTGCTCAGGGACAACAAGATAGCCCTGGGCGTCTGGACGGGTTGGGACCCGAACGCGTTTGACGGCAAGGATGCGGAATTCGCCGGCAAGCCGGCCCATGACAAGACCGGGCGCTATGTCCCCTATTGGGTGAAAAGCGGCGACAAGATCATCAACGAGCCACTGCTCGACTACACCGTGCCAGGCGCAGGCGATTATTACATTCTAGCCCATGACCAGCAGAAATCGGTCGTCATCGAGCCCTATGTCTACACCATCGACGGCAAGCCGCAGTTGATCACCTCGCTCGTCGCGCCGATCATGATCGATGGCAAGGCGGTCGGCGTTGCCGGCATGGATATCTCTCTCGAAAGCGCCAACAAAGCGCTCGCCGCCATGCGCCCGATGGGCGACGGCTTTCTGAGCCTGGTCACCAGTTCCGGCAACATTCTCGTCCATCCCGTCAAGGAACTGGCCGGCAAGTCGATCAAGGATGCCGGAGAGATGGCCCAGGGCTGGGACCAGCTCATCTCCAATCCCGGCGTTCAAAACGAAGCCACGATCTCGGATGGCACGACCTATATCTCGGTCGCCTATCCCGTAAAGTTGACGGCCGACAACAGCTGGTACGCAGTCGTCTCCGTGCCGAAGAACACTGTCTTCGCCGATCTCTATCACATGGCCTGGATGGCTGCGGCAGTCACCGCCATCGCGGCAATTCTGCTCGCCGGACTTGGCCTGCTGATCTCCCGCCGTTTCATTGCTCGCATATCAGGCGTCATCGGCCAGACCGACAGGATCGCCAAGGGCGACCTCGACGTCGTGCTGTCGGACGCGGACAAGAAAGACGAGATCGGCGATCTCGCCCGGTCGCTCGCGACACTGCTCGAAAACAATCGCCGCAAAGTCGAACTCGAAGCCCAGGCGCATGCCAGCCAGGCCCAGCAGGAAAAGGAGCGCGAAGATCGCGCCCGGATCACCTCCGCACAAGAAGAGGAAGTCCGCTTCGCCGTCACCGAGCTTGCCGACGGCCTCAGGCAGCTCTCCGACGGCGACATGACGATCCGTCTCGAAAAGCCTTTCACGGGCGCGCTCGAACAGATTCGGAACGACTTCAACGGCTCGATCGAAAAGCTGCAGGAAGCGCTCGTCTCCTTCTCCGAGAACGCCTCCACAATCGAATCCGGCTCGAAGGAAATCCGGTCCGCCGCCGACGATCTGTCGCGCCGGACCGAGCAGCAAGCCGCATCTGTCGAGGAGACCGCCGCCGCACTCGAAGAAATCACGACCTCGGTCAAGGACTCGACCATGCGCGCCGAGGAAGCCGGTTCGCTGGTTGCCAAGACCAAGGACGGCGCAGAGAAATCCGGCCAAGTCGTCCGCAACGCCGTTGCCGCGATGAGCGAGATCGAGCGCTCCTCGCAGTCGATCTCCAACATCATCGGCGTCATCGACGAGATCGCTTTCCAGACCAACCTTCTGGCACTGAATGCCGGCGTCGAGGCCGCGCGTGCCGGCGATGCCGGTAAGGGTTTTGCGGTCGTCGCCCAGGAAGTCCGCGAACTCGCGCAACGCTCGGCCAATGCCGCCAAGGAGATCAAAGGCTTGATCACCTCGTCCGGCGATCACGTCAAGCGCGGCGTCAGCCTTGTCGGCGAGACGGGCCAGGCGCTGGAAATGATCGTTGTCGAGGTCCAGCAGATCAACAGCAACGTCCAGGCGATCGTCCAGGCGGCGCGCGAGCAGTCTGTCGGACTCCAGGAGATCAATACGGCCGTCAACCAGATGGACCAGGGAACGCAGCAGAATGCGGCCATGGTCGAGGAAACCAATGCGGCGGCACACACGCTGGCGACTGAGGTCACCTCACTGTCGAATCGCTTGGCCCAGTTCAATCTCGGCGACCGGATACAGCAACCCCGTCCGGAGCCCGTTCGCCAGTCGCAACCCGTCGCCGCACGGCCGGCTGCGATCAGGCCCGCGTCACCTATGATACGCCTCGCGTCCGCGCCCGTGGCCAGGGCAACCCCAGCCGCCTCCCCCGCGCGCGCGCTCGGCAACAGGCTGGCGGCAGCTTTCCCTGCCCCGCCCGCAGCGAGCGGCGGCGAGTGGGAAGAATTCTAGGATCGATCGAGACATCTAGACTGACGAGCGGCGGGATTTTCCCGCCGCTTTCGTTTTTTGCATCCTTCGCCGTGACGGCTTGACCCATGACAACTTTCCCGCTCCAATCGCGGCCAAGCATTCTGGGAGGAACGTTCATGAAGGCGATGCGGCTTGAATCCGTCGGAAATCTCTTCGTGCGGGATGTGGAAAAGCCGCGCGCCGGCCCCGATGATCTGCTGGTCCGCGTGGAAGCGTGCGGCGTCTGCGGCACGGACCGCCACCTCCTGCTCGGCGAGTTTCCATCCAGCCCCCCCGTGACGATCGGACACGAATTCTCGGGCATCATCGAGGCCATCGGCGCCGACGTGGCCGGTTTCAGGATCGGCGACCGCATCACCGGCGACCCGAACATTTCCTGCGGCCGCTGCCCGCAATGCATGGCCGGCCGCGTCAACCTGTGCCGCAACCTGCAGGCCATCGGAATCCACCGCGATGGCGGCTTTGCCGAATATGTGATCGTGCCGCAGAAACAGGCCTTCTCCATTCCGCTCGACCTCGATCCGATGCATGGCGCCTTCTGCGAGCCGCTCGCCTGCTGCCTTCACGGCGTCGACATGGCCGAGATCCGAACGGGTTCCTCCGTGGTCGTCCTCGGCGGCGGCGTGATCGGCCTGCTGGTCGTCCAGCTTGCCCGGCTGGCAGGCGCCACGACTGTTATCCTCTCGACCCGACAGGAATCGAAGCGCCGTCTTGCTGAAGAGTTGGGTGCGACCGCAAGCGTCGATCCCTCGTCCTCCGACATCATCGAGGAAATCACCGGGCCTGGCGGCCTCGTTCCAGGCGGTGTGGACGTCGTCATCGAATGCGCCGGCGTGGCGGAAACGGTGGAGCAAACGACACGGCTTGCCAAAGCCGGTGGCACCGTGGTGATCCTCGGCGTCATGCCGCAGGGCGCCAAGGTCCGGATCGAACCGTTCGATATCCTGTTCCGCGAGCTTCGCGTGCTGGGCTCCTTCATCAATCCCTTCGTCCACCGCCGCGCCGCCGATCTCGTCGCATCGGGTGCGATCAACGTGGAGAAACTGATCTCGCGCCGCGTGTCGCTCGATGAGGCACCTGACGTCGTCCGCAATCCTGCGCGGGCGGGTGAAGTGAAGGTGCTGGTCGTGCCTTAGCCGGTCGCGGTCACCAACACCGAATTCGAATGTCGTGAATTGCAGAAAAAACTTGGGCGAACGGGGTTCCGTTCGCCCGATCATTTCCCTATAAGCCGCTTCTAGCCTTGACACACCCGCAGTCTGCGCCCGGCCGGTTCCCAGAACCGAATGCCGGCTCTTGCCGCAGGCCATTGAGATGGAAGCATAGATGCCGAAGCGCCAGGATATCAAATCGATCCTCATCATTGGTGCCGGCCCGATCGTGATCGGTCAGGCCTGCGAATTCGATTATTCCGGCACACAGGCTTGCAAGGCGCTCAGGGAAGAGGGCTACAGGGTCATCCTGGTCAATTCCAATCCGGCCACGATCATGACCGATCCCGATCTCGCCGACGTCACCTATGTCGAGCCGATCACGCCTGAAGTGGTCGCCAAGATCATCGCCAAAGAGCGTCCCGACGCGCTGCTGCCCACCATGGGCGGCCAGACCGCGCTCAACACGGCGCTGTCACTCCGCCGCATGGGCGTGCTCGACCGCTACAATGTCGAAATGATCGGCGCCAAGCCCGATGCCATCGACATGGCGGAGGACCGCGCGCTGTTTCGCGAGGCGATGAAGCGCATCAACCTTGAGACCCCGAAATCCATGCTGGCCAACGCCACCGACATCAAGGATCTCGACCGCAAGAGCCATGAGGCAGAGCGCGCCAAATTGAAATCCGAGCTGTCCGGCGCGGAACTCGATGTCGCACTGGACGCGCTGGAAAACCGCTGGAACCTCGGCGAAAGCGATCGCAAGCAGCGCTATATGAGCCACGCCCAGGCGATTGCCGCCCAGGCGATGGATTTCGTCGGCCTGCCCGCCATCATCCGCCCGTCCTTCACGCTCGGCGGCACCGGCGGCGGCATTGCCTATAACCGCTCGGAATTCTTCGAGATCGTCGGTTCCGGCCTCGACGCCTCCCCCACGACGGAAGTGCTGATCGAAGAATCGGTGCTCGGCTGGAAGGAATACGAGATGGAGGTCGTCCGCGACAAGGCGGACAACTGTATCATCATCTGCTCGATCGAAAATATCGATCCAATGGGCGTCCATACCGGCGATTCGATCACCGTCGCGCCAGCGCTGACGCTGACCGACAAGGAATACCAGATCATGCGCAACGCCTCGATCGCGGTGCTGCGCGAGATCGGCGTCGAGACCGGCGGCTCGAACGTACAGTTCGCCGTCAACCCGGCCGACGGCCGCCTTGTCGTCATCGAGATGAATCCGCGCGTGTCGCGCTCCTCGGCGCTCGCCTCCAAGGCCACGGGCTTCCCGATCGCCAAGATCGCGGCCAAGCTCGCCATTGGTTACACGCTCGACGAACTCGACAACGACATCACCGGGGGCGCGACGCCTGCCTCGTTCGAACCCTCGATCGACTATGTCGTGACCAAGATCCCGCGTTTCGCCTTCGAGAAATTCCCGGGCGCCTCGCCGATGCTGACCACCTCAATGAAGTCGGTCGGCGAAGTCATGGCCATCGGCCGCACCTTCCAGGAAAGCCTGCAGAAAGCACTGCGCGGCCTCGAAACCGGCCTCACCGGCCTCGACGAGATCGAAATCCCCGGTCTCGGCGACAGCGACGACCACAATGCGATCCGTGCCGCGATCGGCACACCGACGCCGGACCGGCTGCGGCAGGTCGCGCAGGCGCTCCGCATGGGCATGGGCGAGGATGAGGTCCACGGCGCCTGCAAGATCGACCCGTGGTTCATCGCCCAGATCAGGGGTATCGTCGACATGGAAGCGCGTGTCCGCGAGCACGGCCTGCCCGAGGATGCCGAGAACCTGCGCATGCTGAAAGCCATGGGCTTTTCCGACGCTCGCCTTGCGACACTGACCAACAAGCGCCCGAAGGAAGTCGCCGAGATCCGCAACGCGCTGAATGTCCGCCCTGTTTATAAGCGCATCGACACCTGCGCCGCCGAATTTGCTTCACCCACCGCATACATGTACTCGACCTACGAGACGCCGTTCGTCGGCTCTGCGCGCTCCGAGGCCCAGGTCTCCGACCGCAAGAAGGTCGTTATCCTCGGCGGCGGTCCGAACCGCATCGGCCAGGGCATCGAGTTCGACTATTGCTGCTGCCATGCCGCCTTCGCGCTGAAGGATGCCGGCTTCGAGGCGATCATGGTCAACTGCAACCCGGAAACCGTCTCTACCGACTACGACACGTCGGACCGGCTCTATTTCGAGCCGCTGACCGCCGAAGACGTGATCGAAATCCTCAAGATCGAGCAGGAGCGCGGTGAGCTTCTGGGCGTCATCGTCCAGTTCGGCGGCCAGACGCCGCTCAAGCTTGCGGACGCGCTCGAACGCGCCGGCATCCCGATCCTCGGCACCGCACCCGATATGATCGACCTCGCCGAGGACCGCGACCGTTTCCAGAAACTGCTGACGAAGCTCGACCTGACGCAGCCCCTGAATGGCATCGCCTATTCGGTCGAGCAGTCGCGGCTGGTCGCCACGGAGATCGGCTTCCCGCTCGTCGTGCGTCCGTCCTATGTGCTCGGCGGCCGGGCGATGCAGATCATCCATTCCGAAAGCCAGCTTCAGACCTATCTGCTCGATACGGTTCCCGAACTTGTCCCCGAGGATATCAAAGCGCGCTACCCAAACGACAAGACCGGCCAGATCAACACATTGCTCGGCAAGAACCCACTGCTGTTCGACAGCTACCTGAGCCATGCGATCGAAGTCGATGTCGACTGCCTGTCCGATGGCAAGGATGTCTATATCTGCGGCATCATGGAGCATATCGAGGAGGCGGGCATCCATTCGGGCGATAGCGCCTGCTCGCTACCGCCGCGCACCCTCGCCAACAACATACTCGACGAACTCGAACGCCAGACCAAGATGCTTGCCAAGGCGCTCAATGTCGGCGGCTTCATGAATGTGCAATATGCCATCAAGGATGGCGTGATCTACATTCTCGAAGTCAATCCGCGCGCCTCGCGCACGGTGCCCTTCGTCGCCAAGACCATCGGTGCGCCGATCGCCAAGATCGCCGCCCGCGTCATGGCGGGCGAAACGCTCGAAACAGCCTTCCGTGCTTACGTGAAGGAGCGGCCCGATCCGCGTGCGCTGAAGCACATCGCGGTCAAGGAAGCCGTCTTCCCCTTCGCCAAATTCCCTGGCGTTGACACATTGCTCGGGCCCGAAATGCGCTCGACCGGCGAGGTCATCGGCCTCGACACCGATTTCGCCCTGGCTTTCGCCAAGAGCCAGCTCGGCGCCGGCGTCGAGCTGCCACGCTCCGGCACGGTCTTCGTCTCGGTCCGCGACGACGACAAGGCCCGCGTCCTGCCGGCAATCCATCTTCTCGTCGAGATCGGCTTCAAGGTCATGGCGACAGGCGGTACCCAGCGCTTCCTGATCGAGAACGGCATTCAGTCGACCAAGATCAACAAGGTGCTGGAAGGTCGCCCGCATATCGAGGACGCCATCCGCAACCGCCAGGTTCAGCTCGTGATCAACACGACCGACGGCAACAAGGCGATATCGGATTCGAAGTCGCTCCGCCGCGCCGCCCTGATGCAGAAGGTGCCCTATTACACGACGATGGCGGGCGCGCTTTCCGCCGCCGAGGCGATCAAGGCACTTAAGGCCGGCAGCCTGGATATCAAGCCATTGCAGGCGTATTTCGCCTAAGTATAAACGGCAGCCTCTGCATGATACTGTCATTTTCTGGCAGCATCATGCAGTAAGGTCCTTTCATCAAAACCGATGGAGGACACTATGCTGAAAAGCTATCGCGGAAGCTGCCATTGCGGACGCGTTAAATATGAGGTGGATGTCGACCTCGCAACCGGCACCGGTCGTTGCAACTGCACTTTCTGCTCGAAATCCCGTGCCTGGGGCGCCAATGTCAAGCCCGAAGCCTTTCGCCTGCTCTGCGAGGAGACCGACACCAACGACTACCAGTTCGGCACGATGAGCGGCCATCACCGCTTCTGCAAGACCTGTGGGCTGCATGCCTATGGCGACGGCTATGTCGAGGAGATCGGCGGCGCCTTCGTCTCCATCAATGTCGCCTGCCTCGACGAGGTCACGCCCGAAGAACTGGCCAGCTTGCCGATCCACTATGCCGACGGACTGAACTATAACTGGCCGAATTCGCCGCAGATCACGTCTTATCTTTAGCGGTTCGGCTGTGAATGGTCTCAGGAATGACAACTTGATATCGATGCGCGAGGTGGCGCGAATCCAGAATTTCCATCCGCCCCGCACCGAGCGTATTGTCTAAAATCATTCCAACATTGGCACCTATGATGTTCGATCACGATCGTCAATTCAGCTCGCGTAACTCGTCCTCAGGCATGGCGGAGTCCTTGGGCATGACGATGTGCGACATGCCGGTAATATACGGCCGTCCGGTTATCATGCGCTGCCAGGGTGTAAAGCGGCTGCCCGTCATATCGTATTCCGGATGGTCAAACGCGGTGGCAATGTCGAGCCGGGACAGGATTGTCCAATCTATCTGGTCGGTCTGGTAGGGACGCTTTTCCAGTTCGCTCTTCTTTGCCAGTAGCGCCGGGTTATCCTTCAGCCATAGGATCACGGGCACGGTAAAGCCCGATTCCAGAAAGAGTTGGTGGCCCCAGACGTCGGTCAAATGGCCGACTTCCTGGCCATGGTCGGAAAGAAAGAGCATTTCGCTGTTCTTCACCTTGTCCGCCCTCAGCCGGGAGATCACCGAGGACAGAATAAAATCGGTGTAGCGGATGGTGTCGTCGTAATGGTTGCGGGCAATCGCCAGCCCGCTCCATTTGGCGGCCATTTCATGCGCGACCTCATCGTCGGCATTGTCGTAGATAGCGAAATTCTTCGGATAGCGCAGCTGGTAATGCTGGTGCGAGCCGATCGTATGAAGCACGATGAATTTGCGCTCGGCGGGATCGGCGAGTGCCTTGTCCAGCTCCGGCAGCAGCTTCTCGTCAAGGCTGGTGTCGCTGCGCTGGCCAAGCCCCTGATTGACGATCGTGAAGTGATCCGCCTCTTCGCCGAAAACGGTATTGATCAGAAAGCCATTCTGGTTGGTGAGCCAGAAGGTCTTGTAACCCGCAGCCTTGGCAAGGCCGATGACATCGGGCTCCGCGCGCCAGCTTTGATCGTCTTCATGATCGGCAATGGAAAAGATGCGGGTGACTTCCCGGTTGGTACTGCCCCACGAGGAGATCGCATCGCGGAAAACCAGCGTCTCCCCAGCCAGCGCGTCAAGTTTCGGCGTCGTTTTCCGCTTGTAGCCGTAAAGCGACCAATCCGAGCGATTGGAGCTTTCCCCAATGACCAAAACGAAGGTTTTAGGATCCTTGGCGGTAATATGCGGGTGCCAGGCGGGAAGTCGCTTCTCGGCGTCCTTCCGCGAGGCGACCAGCAGAACCCGATAGTTCTGCTCATTCTGATACTTCTTGTAAAACTTCATCCAGCGCCACGCGGGATCGGCCCGCGCAACGACCGGATTGCCGTGATAGGCCAGCGGCAGCACGATCAGGGCCAGACCCGCGAGGATGACGAAAGCCCGATGCCAGCGAACGGGACCGACGCTCCTTGCGGATATCCTAACCAGCGCGGTGAGCAGCCATGCCAACAATGGCGTGAGCACCAGAATGATGACGATCGGGATCCAGGAGTCGTCGAAATATTCCCTGACATCAAGCAGGTCTGAATTGGAAAGCGCCTCGATGACCACTGGCGACTCGAGGCTCAGGCCGTAGCGCGCCATGACGAAACCGGCGGAAAAGAAATCGGCGACCCAGAGCATCGCCCAAAGAAAATAAAGCCCATAGCCGATAAAGGCCCAGCGCGGAAACAGGATCGCAAATCCCCAGGCCGGCATCGCCATGATAGGAATGGCAAGGCCAGCGACGGCGGCGATGCGCGTCGGGGCGCCGCAAAGGTAGAGAATGCCGGTGGCCAGCCCATATAGGCTCAGGAAAATTGCCGCATCGCGCAACAATTTCAACGTCGAGATTTGCATCGGTTCTTCCGGGGGATCCGGCGACAGCGCGCGCTTGTCTTCCGCAATTAACAGCAAACCGCAGGCGCAACAAGACGATTTTGTGACGCACGAATACAAGGATGGGCTTCAAGGAGACGCCGACCTCGCCCCCCTAGACTTGACGTTATAGTTGTCAGGATTCCGGCAACAGACCACGCTCGGCTTCAGCCTTCATCGCGGCGAGCCCCTTCTCGAAATCGCGGCCAACCATTTTGTCCATGCTCATGAACATGCCCATGATCTTGAACGTGAGATTGCTGGTGCCGGTCATTTCCCAGAGCACTTGCGATGTACCGCCGACGGGCGTGATGGTGAACACGGTGCGATTCTCGGCCTTGAATGGCTTGAGAAACGACAATTTGATATCTATGCGCGAGGGCGGCACGGAGTCCAGGATTTCCATCCGCCCCGCACCGACCTTTTTGTCGCCCTCCCATTCATAGACCGAGCCGCGACCGGATTCGGCACCCGAAAGCGTCCTCTTGAGATTGGGATCGAGCCGTTCCCAAGGCGACCATTTCGGCCATTGCCGGAAATCATTGATCAGTGCGAAGATTTTGTCCGGCGCCGCCTTGATCTCGGCCGAGCGCTTGACCGAGAAATCGTTTGGCCGGGCAGATGCGAATGTCACCATCGCCAGCGCGACTGCCAGCAGGATCACGACGATGTAGAGAAGGACCGTCAGCATATCATTTCCCCATCGCTGCCAAGGTGGTCAATCTACGAGCAAAGCGCTAGCAAGCAAGCAAATCCTTGTGCAAGCAGTCCTCGCCATAGACCGAAGGAGAGTCTTAATGCGTGTGCGGTAGGGTGAGAATGCTCCATCGGAACGTTACGGTATGCAGCAATCGATCGCCATCAGGCAACCCTCGTCGTTCTTCGCGCGTCTTCGGCGATTGGCCGGGATGAGTGCCGCGACGATCCTGGTCGTGATTGGTGCGGCACTCGCCTGGTATTCGTTCGCGGCGTTCCTTCGCGAGACGATCGAGGCCGGACGTGATGGGCGCCCGGGTGACTATGTCCAGGCGGCAGGGCTCGATGTGCGCTACAAGAGCTGGGGGCCGCCTGCCGGCAAGCCAATCTTGCTCATCCACGGTACGCTCGCCTGGTCCGATACATGGTACGAGATCGCCGAACGGCTGGCCAAGCGTGGATTTCATGTCATCGCGCCCGACCTTCCGCCCTTCGGCTTTTCCGAACGGCCAAGAGACGGCGACTATTCCCGCAAGGCGCAAGCCGGACAAATCCTGGCTTTCGCCGATGCGCTCGGCCTGAAGACCTTCGTTCTTGCTGGTCATTCCTTCGGTGGCGGCGCGACACTTGAAGCAGCATTCACCGCCCCTGAGCGGATCGAGGGCCTGATTTTGCTCGACGCCGCGCTCGGGCTCGATAATCCCGGCAGCTCGACTATGATCGCCCGGCTGTTCGATGCGCCCGTTCTGGGCCCCGCGCTGACCGCCTCGACCTTCACCAATCCGTTGATGACGGGCAAGGGCCTGCGCGACTTCATCCATGATGACCGGATCGTCGATGCCAAGCGGATCGCACTCTACCAGCAACCATTCGCAGTGAAGAACACCAGCAGCGAAACCGCCAAATGGCTGGCCGGCGCGCTCTTCGCCGACGAGAGCCGGTCGTTGGCCGCCGATCCGGGCAACTACGCGAAATTCGACCGGCCGGTGGTGCTGATCTGGGGCCGGCAGGACAGCGTCACACCGCTCTCACAGGGCGAGCACATCCGCTCGCTGTTGCCACGCGCGACGCTGGTGGTACTCGATGGCGTCAACCATATTCCTCATGTCGAAAAGCCGGACGACGTTGCCAACATCATCGCCGAGTTCTCGGGGTATCTTGGAGAAAAGGAAGCAGTCCTGCCCCAGGCGCTCCTTCGACGCACGCATTGATCCACTGCCGATGTCAGCGGCCGGCAACAAAAAATGCTCGCATTTTCGACCCGCACTCTGCTATATAAACCAAACACGAATTTTATTGACGGTTCTGAAGTTCGCGCTTCTGGGACCGTTTTCTTTTTGTGCCCGATTGGATGGGGCACGAATGCCAAGGATGGATGAAATGGTCGAAAAGGTACCGATGACACAGAGCGGCTTCGCGAAGCTGAACGAGGAATTGCGGTGGCGCCAACAGGAAGAACGCCCGCGGATCATCGAGGCGATTTCCGAAGCCCGTGCCCATGGCGACCTCTCTGAAAATGCTGAATATCATGCTGCGAAGGAAGCGCAGAGCCATAATGAGGGCCGCGTCGGCGAACTCGAGGATTATATCGCGCGCGCCGAGGTGATCGACCTTTCCAAGATGTCCGGTTCCAAAATCAAGTTCGGCGCCCGCGTCAAGCTGATCGACGAGGACACCGAAGAGGAAAAGACTTATCAGATCGTCGGCGACCAGGAAGCCGATGTGAAGGAAGGCCGCATTTCGATTTCCTCGCCGATCGCACGCGCACTGATCGGCAAGGAAGCCGGCGATTCCGTCGAGGTCAATGCGCCCGGCGGTTCAAAGGCCTATGAGATCGTGGCGGTGAACTGGGGCTGATCGCCCTTGCCCGCAATAGAAGACATCGAGGTCATCGCCCCGCATTTCAAGCAACGCCTGTCGGGCGTGACCTCGACGATCATCCAGCTCATCCCCCGGCAGATCGAAGCGGGCGTCAGAATCGCGACGCTGGGCCCCGGCTTGCCGGATGATCTTCCCAAGTTGAGGTATCGTCAGCTTGCCGGGCTGTGTAAGCCGCTTGCCGGCGGTCGCCCGCGCATCTGGCACGCGCGCCGCAATATCGAAATGCTGGCGGGCGTCGTGCTACGCGACCTACTCCGCATGAAGCTGAAACTGATCTTTACCTCCGCCTCGCAACGCCGCCACACGCGCTATACGAAGTGGCTGATCTCAAAGATGGATCATGTCATCGCCACCAGCGCGCGCGGCGGTTCCTACCTCGACGTTCCCTATACGGTGGTGATGCACGGCATCGATACCGAGAGGTTTCATCCGGCACCCGACGATCCGTCGAACGTACCGCTGGTGATCGGCTGCGCTGGCCGGGTCCGACGCCAAAAGGGCACCGACCTGTTCATCGATGCCCTGATCGCGCTGCTGCCGAAATATCCGGATTGGCGAGGCGTCTCGGTGGGCCGGGTGACACCGGAACATCAGAGCTTTGCCGACGACCTGAAGCATCGGATCGAGGCGGCCGGCCTTTCGGGAAGGCTGATGCTCGCCGACGAGAACCACGACATGCTGGCCTGGTACAGGCAGCTCGCCCTCTATGTCGCGCCATCTCGCACCGAGGGTTTTGGACTGACCCCGCTCGAAGCGATGGCATCCGGCGTGCCGGCAATCGCTGGCGATGTTGGCGCCTATCCCGAATTGATCATGGACGGCAAGACCGGCGCAGTCGTTCCCACCGGCGATCTCGAAGCGTTCAAAAACGCGATTGAAACCTATCTCGCCGATCCCTCACTGGCCCGCCTGCACGGCGCCAACGCACTCGCCCATACGCGCGAGAAATTCGCGATCACCAACGAGGTCCAGGCTCTCTCGAATGTCTATGAGGCGGTCTGGTCCAGCGGCCGGTAGTCGAGGCCAATCGACCTGAGTGCGGAAATGGCCGAATGGTTGGAAAGCCGCACCCCCTTCGCCTCGGCTACATCCTTCGCCACCGCGATATGCGCCAGGATACGCGCTTCGGCCCCGGCTATGCCCGAATACGCCACATCACCTTCCCGCTCGTAGAAGCGCGGCGCATTGGCGTTGGCGATATCGACGCCGAGAAATCCAATCTCACGCGCACCCGTTGCAAACACGAATTGCAGCGCCGAGATTGCAACCGAGCCTCCCTGGAAAACCCCCTGGTCCGGATCGGACGAGAACCCCGCCTCACCTTCGAGCACAACAAAATCGAAGGCGGCAAGCTCCGTCTTGTCGCGGCGAGGCAAGCCGTACGGCTTGCGGATGTCGTCAATGAGGATGAGCGGCCTGTCATGAAGAAAATCTCCGTCAAGTTCGCAGATCGCGCGGATGACGCCGGGCGACAGCAGCAATGGCGCCTCCCGGCGCGCCAGTCTTTCCCGCATTAGATCGAAATGACGCCAGACGAAGCGCTCGTCCTCGATCGCCACGGCGATCGGCTCGCGGATTTGCATGCCGATCAGGCTGATTGCGCCATTCAACAGCAATGCGCAGCGATCCGGCAGCGAAGACAAATCCGCGCCTTTCGCCGAAGGACCGGAGCCGATGATCATGATCCTCTCGCCCGCGCGTTCCGACAGGCTGCGAATGTTGCGCAAGGCAAATTCGATCCCACGAAATTTCACTTTTCCAGGATTGGTTCCGCTGCGCTCCTCGATCGCAAGCGAAGGAAGCCACGAATGATAATGCGCCCGCCGGCTTCCCAAGAAGACGCGCGCAAGGAGCTTTATCGCCTGACGGCGAAAGGGCCGGTCCGATGCCAAAATTTACTTTCCCTGCCCTTGGATCGTCCCTATTTCGCAGGCTCCGGCATCGTAAAGGCCGGCAGTCCGCCCGGCGCATTCGGATCGCCGCCCAGCGTCGGCAGGTCGATCTTGATGTCGATCGTGCTCGGATCGACCTTGGGTCCGCTGTCGAGCCAGTAGGTGACCGATTCCGGCCAGAAGATCACGATAGCCACGAGAATGATCTGCAATCCCACCCACGGCAGCGCACCGAGATAGATGTCCGAACTCTTGACCGAAGGTGGCGCGATGCCGCGCAGGTAGAACAGCGCGAAGCCGAAAGGCGGATGCATGAAACTCGTCTGCATATTGACGCAGATGAGCACACCGAACCAGACGAGGTCGATGCCCATCGCGTGGGCCACCGGCGCCAGCATCGGAACGATGATAAAGGCGATCTCGAAGAAATCGAGGAAGAAGGCCAGGATGAAGATGAAGATATTGACGAAGATCAGGAAGCCGACCGCGCCGCCCGGCAGACCCGAAAGCATGTGTTCGATCCAGCGGCCGCCGCTCATGCCCTGGAAGACCAGGCTGAAGACGGTGGCGCCGATCAGGATGAACACCACCATGGCTGTGATCCTCATCGTGGACTCCATGCCCTGGCGGATAAGCGGCAGCGTGAACCGCCCGTTGATCGCGGCGAGGATCATCGCGCCGACGACGCCGAGTGCGCCGGCTTCCGTAGGTGTGGCGACACCCATGAAGATCGTGCCGAGCACCAGGAAGATCAGCACGATCGAAGGGATCATGCCCATAAGCACTTTCATGATCAGCTTGGCGTCGAGGTCGCCGCGTGCTTCCTTGGGCAGCGGCGGCATCATCTTCGGCCGGAAGATCGCGATAACGGCGATGTAGAGAATGAAGATGCCGATCTGCAGCAGCGAGGGACCGATGGCCCCGGCATACATGTCGCCCACCGAACGGCCGAGTTGGTCGGCGAGAACAACCAGAACCAGCGACGGCGGGATCAACTGCGTGATCGTGCCCGAGGCCGCGATGACGCCGGTGGCGAGCTTCATATCATAGCCGTAGCGCTGCATGATCGGCAGCGAAATCATGCCCATGGTGATGACCGAGGCCGCAACGGTGCCGGTGATGGCGCCGAGAATGGCGCCCACGAGGATCACCGCGAAGGCAAGCCCGCCCGGAATGCCGCCAAACAGCTTTCCGGTGCCCTCCAACAGGTCCTCCGCCAGCCCGCATCGTTCGAGGATCGCGCCCATGAAGGTGAAGAAGGGAATGGCAAGCAGCAGCTCGTTCGAGATGATCCCATAGAAACGGAACGGCAGGTTCTCGAGAAAAGCCTCTGTGAAATGCCCAGTGGCGATGCCGATAATGCCGAAGAACAGGCCCACGGCTGCGAGCGAAAATGCTACCGGAAAGCCGTACAGCATGAAGATGATCATGCCGAGGAACATCAGCGGCGGTATGATACCGAAATCAAACATATAATGTGTCCCCAGTCCGGCTTACTGCAGCGGTTTTTCGTAATGCGTGTCGATCTTGACGACGCCGATCAGCGCGGCGATGCGCTTGATCAGTTCCGATATTCCCTGCAGAAACAGGAAGCCAAACCCGACGACGAGAAGCAGCTTGACGGGCCAGCGGATCAATCCGCTGGCGTTGGACGACATCTCGTCTCCGACAAAGGAGCTGTAGAAAAAGGGCCAGCAGGCATAGGTGAAATAAGCCGTCACCGGCAACAGAAAGACGATGATACCGACGATGTCGATCCACAGCCGTGTGCGGTCGCTGACCCAGCCGTAGACTAGATCGACCCGGACATGCTCATTCATTTTCAACGTGTAGGACGCGCCAAGCAGCACCATGCCCGCGAACATGTACCACTGGATCTCCAACCAGCCGTTCGAACTATAGTCGAACAGATATCGTACCATGGCGTTGCCGGCGCTGATGAGCGCGCAAAGCAGAACCAGATAATCCGATATCTGGCCGAGCTTTTTCGATACGGCATCGATGCCGCTGCTCAAGGACAAGAGAGCCTGCATTTATCCTCCAGTCGTCCCGCTCAAGGCTGTTATTTTTCCGCGGAGCTTCCCCTGCCAAATCGTTTAAACGAGAAAGCCGGGCATGGAAAGTGCCGCAATGTTATGTAAGCCGGGGAAAAGGTCTCACTTGACAGTTCACGAATGCGTGCCGCACTTGAATATCCATGCACTCCGGTCATAGATAAGCATCACATAAGCGCATGGCTCGCGCGCCTGGAATCAAGGGATCTACGAAATGTCTGCTCGTCACACTAAAGTCCTGATCATCGGATCGGGGCCGGCCGGATACACGGCGGCGATTTATGCCGCACGTGCCATGCTCAACCCCGTGCTGATCGCAGGCATGGAACAGGGTGGGCAGTTGATGATCACCACGGATGTGGAAAATTATCCCGGCTACGCAGACCCCATTCAAGGTCCGTGGTTGATGGAGCAGATGCTTGGTCAGGCCAAGCATGTCGGCGCCGAGATCGTCAGCGACCTCGTGACGTCAGTCGACCTCTCCAGCCGCCCCTTCCATGTCAGGACCGATTCCGGCCAGGACTGGATCGCCGATGCGATCATCATCGCCACCGGTGCCAAGGCCAAGTGGCTCGGCATCGAATCCGAGAAGGCCTATCAGGGCTTCGGCGTTTCCGCCTGCGCGACCTGCGACGGCTTCTTCTATCGCAACAAGGACGTGATCGTTGTCGGCGGCGGCAATTCGGCTGTCGAGGAAGCACTGTACCTCTCCAACATCGCCAAATCGGTGACGGTCGTCCACCGCCGCGATGCATTCCGTTCGGAAAAGATCCTGCAAGAACGGCTCTTCGCCAAGGAAAACGTCAAGATCGAGTGGAACAGCGAGATCGCCGAGATATCAGGCGAACAGCTCTACCCGCCGGTTCCCGCGGCCGTCAACGCGGTCAAGATCCGCAATACCAGAACGGGCGAAGTGACAGCGCGTCCGATCGACGGCATCTTCGTCGCCATCGGCCATGCACCGGCGACCGAACTTTTCGCAAGCCAGCTCCGCATGAAGCCGAACGGCTATCTCTGGACCGCACCGGATTCGACGGCGACCAATATCGAAGGCGTTTTCGCAGCCGGCGATGTCACCGACGACACATTCCGCCAGGCGGTCACCGCTGCCGGCATGGGCTGCATGGCAGCGCTCGAGGCAGAGCGTTTCCTGGCCGGCGTTTTGCATGTGGCCCAGGCCGCCGAGTAATCGGCGACCTGACATAGGAAATATTGGGGTATCGGATGGCGCTCGACTGGGACAAGCTGCGTATTTTTCACGCCGCTGCGGAGGCAGGGTCCTTCACGCATGCAGCCGACAAGTTGCATCTGTCGCAGTCGGCGATCAGCCGCCAGGTCTCGGCGCTCGAGGCCGACATCAACACCAAGCTTTTCCATCGCCATGCACGCGGCCTGATCCTGACCGAACAGGGCGAGCTTCTCTATCGCACGGCCCACGACGTGCTGATGAAGCTCGAAATGGTCAAGATGCAGCTGACCGAGACGACGGAGAAGCCCACCGGCCGCCTGAGGATCACCACCACTGTCGGCCTCGGCCAGGGCTGGCTGACCGACAAGGTGCAGGAGTTCCTGTCGCTCTATCCCGAAATGCAGGTGCAGCTGATCCTCGACAACGAGGAACTCGACGTGAACATGCGCCATGCGGACTGCGCCATCCGCCTGCGCGAGCCGCAGCAGTCCGACCTCATCCAGCGCAAGCTGTTCACCGTGCACATGCATGTCTATGCGGCGCCCTCCTATATCGGCCGTTACGGCGAGCCCAGCACGTTGGAAGAACTCGACAACCACCGCATCATTTCCTTTGGCGAGCCCGCGCCCAACTATCTCCTCGACGTCAACTGGCTGGAAACGGCCGGACGGCCGGACGACGATCCGCGCGTGCCGGTCCTGCAGATCAACAGCCTGACTTCGATCAAGCGTGCCGCACTGCTCGGTATCGGCATCGCCATGCTGCCCGATTACATCGTCGGGCGCGACCCTGGCCTGGTCCAGCTCGTCACCAATGCCGACGTACCGTCCTTCGACACCTATTTCTGCTACCCTGCCGAAATGAAGAATGCCGCCAAGCTTAAGGTCTTCCGCGACTTTATCGTCGCCAAGGCGCGTAACTGGAATTTCTGAGCATTTTCCGAACTCCGCAAATCCAGCGAAACGCCAGGCGTATTTCCGCTGGTTTTTTCGCGTCGACTCATTCATCCGTTCAATGGAACAGTACTATTATTGATACTTGGCAATTGGGGATCTCGAAGCTTCCCGAAACCCTCAAGTATTATAAGAGCTTAGGTTGAACATTAGAAGATCATGCACTCATTGCATATCAGTCATGCGTCAGCGTACATTGTGCCCTGCACAAAAAACACCCATATCGCACTCAGTTGATGCACATGGCGGTTTTCCTCCCAGTGCCGCCGCATCAGCTGTTCCCCTCTGGAGGTTTAAATCACCTTCAAAACTATAAGGGCCCGGCACTTGCCGTGGCCCTTTTTTTTGTCCGCAAGGCAGACGCTGCCTCCGCCGGCTTCATCTTATTTGCAGTTGGCGCAGAAGCGCTGGATGCGCCGGCAGGCTTCTTCCAGCATCTCCTCTGATGTCGCATAGGAGATGCGGAAGTTCGGGCCCAGCCCGAAGGCCGAGCCATGGACCACCGCCACGCCTTCGGTTTCCAGAAGCTCCGAGACGAAATCCTCGTCGGTCTCCATGATCTTGCCCGATGGCGCCGTTTTTCCTATCAGCTCGGCGCAGGACGGGTAGACATAGAACGCGCCCTCCGGCGTCGGGCACTTGATGCCCTTGGCCTGGTTGAGCATCGAAACGACCAGGTCGCGCCGGCCCTGAAACACCGCCTTGTTCCTGACGACGAAATCCTGCGGGCCTTCCAGTGCCTCTAGTGCCGCCCACTGGGCGATCGAATTGGTGCCCGAGGTCTGCTGGCCCTGGATCATGTCCATCGCCTTGATCAGTTGCAGCGGTCCTGCTGCGTAGCCGATACGCCAACCGGTCATCGCATAGGCTTTCGACACGCCGTTCATCGTCAGCGTGCGGTCGTAGAGGCCGGGTTCGACTTCGGCCGGCGTGGCGAACTTGAAATCGTCGAAGGTCAGGTGCTCATACATGTCGTCGGTCAGCACCCAGACATGCGGATGCTTCATCAGCACGTCGGTGAGCGCCTTCAATTCATCGCGGGTATAGGCGGCGCCCGAGGGGTTGGACGGCGAATTGAACATGAACCACTTGGTCTTAGGCGTGATCGCGGCTTCGAGATCGGCGGGCTGAAGCTTGAACTTGTTTTCGATCGTCGTCGGCACGAAGACCGGCGTGCCGCCGCAAAGCGCCACCATTTCGGGATATGACACCCAATAGGGCGCTGGAATGACAACTTCGTCGCCGGGGTTGAGCGTCGCCATGAAGGCGTTGAACAGGATCTGCTTGCCGCCGGTGCCGACGATCACCTGGTTTGCGGTGTAATCGAGATTGTTCTCGCGCTTGTATTTCTTGGCAATCGCCTCGCGCAACTCGATGATGCCGGCAACAGCCGTGTATTTCGTCTGGCCGCGGTTCATCGCGTCGATCGCCGCCTTCTTGATATTGTCGGGCGTATCGAAATCCGGCTCGCCGGCACCCAGGCTGATGACGTCCCTGCCCTTGGCTTTGAGTTCGCGCGCTTTCTGCGAAACGGCAATGGTTGCGGAGGGCTTCACGCGTGAAAGGGCGTCGGCAAGAAAGGCCATTGAGAGTTTTCCTTGTGGGATAGGTCAGTTGGGGGCGGTGGTTTTATAGGAGATGGCAGGGACGCGATCAAGGAAGGAATCCCTTTCAAATTCCTCGCTTTCATGAAGAATTTTGATGCCCGCTTAAGCCGGCAGTAATGATTTACCCCTTATGATTGTGCTTTGGGCAGTTTGTCTGCGGAAGGGCACATGAGCAGCATCTTTTCCAATCTCCGTCGTGACGAGAATGAGGCATGGGTCGCCGACTACGGCGCGTTCACCCTGCATTCCGCACTCCAGCCGATCTTCAGCCAGGACCACAACGGCGTGCTGACGCTCCAGGCGTTCGAAGGCCTGATCCGGCCGATGCGCAATGGCGAATTCGTCCGCCCCGGCGAATTCTTTCCGAGCGTGGCCAAAGCCGACAGCGCCATGATCGACAGTCTTTGCCGCTCGCTGCATATTTTCAACACCGGCGCGCTCAATCGCCGTCGCGCCAAGCTCTTCCTTAATTTCCAGCCCGGTGTCTTCGTCACCAATGCCGATATCCGCCGCGAGGTCGAGCACATCAAGCTCGCGACGATGGAATCCGGCATGAGCCCCGACCGCGTGGTCTGCGAGATCACCCAGAAGGAAAACGATTCTCAGGACATGCTGTCCCGCTTCGTGCAGGAACTGCGCTACCACGGCTTCCGCATCGCGATCGACGAATATGGCGCCGAGGAGCGTGACATCGCCCGCCTCAACCTCCTGAAGCCCGACTATGTGAAGTTCGAAGCCGATTGGGTGAAGGAATTCCTCGAAAATTCCGCAGGCTCCGCGTTGTTGCGCGTCATGGTCAATCAGTTCCGCGAACAGGGCATCCTCGCCATCTTCGAAGGTCTCGAGGATATCCGCCAGGTCGATATCTGCAACAATCTCGATGTTCCACTTCTCCAGGGTTATGCGCTGGCGAGGCCCGAACTTGCCCCCACCCATTTCAACGCCGACTTCCCCGAGACCGGCGAATTGCCGCGCGAGGATATCCGGCCCAAAGTGGACCTCGAGCGCTACGATCCCTCACTGCATATGCCAAAGCCCACCCCCCTTGCCTACACGGCGGCTCCGAAACGTACCGCAACGTTCGGCAAGCGCACGCACTGATCGCCGTATTAAAAGCGCTACCACAATAACGGATTGTTGATCGCGATCTCCTGGACGTGAAGCCCTCCCGCCCGCTTTCGCGGATTCCTGACATGTTGTGGCCTCACTTGATCAGGACTGTCCTTGCCAGTGAAAGCAGGAGAAGAACGATGTCGACAATTCTCAAACTCGCTCTCCCTACCCTTGCCTTGATCCTCACCGCCGGTATGACTCGAGCCGAGGAATTCGCAACGGAGAAGGTCAGAATCAAAGTCGATGTCGTGGCTTCCGGGCTCGAATATCCCTGGGCCGTGGAAGTGTTGCCGGATGGAGCCTATATCGTCACCGAACGACCCGGAAGGCTTCGGATCATCCGTGACGGCAAGCTCTCCGAACCGATTACGGGTCTGCCCGAAATCGCCGTGACCGGTCAGGGTGGCTTGCTCGATGTTGCTCTCAGTCCGGATTTCGCCCGGGACCGGACGATCTTCCTCACAGCCGCCTTGTCCTATGACGGCGGCGCGGGCACCGGCGTGATCCGGGCCAGACTGTCCGAGGACGAGCACTCGCTCACCGAGGTGAAGACGATCTTCAGGATGAAGAAGATCGGCACGACCGGCCGGCATTTCGGCTCGCGCATCGCCTTCGGCACCGATGGAACGCTCTATTTCGCCATTGGCGACCGTGGCGACATGAAACGTGGTCAGGATTTCTTCGATCATGCCGCAAGCATCATGCGGGTCAATACCGACGGCTCGGTGCCCAAGGACAATCCTTTTGCCGACGGCACGAAGGCGCTGCCTGAAATCTTTTCCAAAGGTCATCGCAATGCCCAGGGCCTTGTCTTCGATCCCGCGACATCGGGCATGATCACCGCCGAGCATGGCGCGCAAGGCGGCGACGAGATCAACCTGCCGAAAGCCGGGCTCAATTACGGCTGGGCGCAGATCACCTATGGCAAGAATTACAATGGCCGCAAGATCGGCGTCGGTGTCTCCGCACCCGGTCTCGAACAGCCCGCCCATTACTGGGATCCGTCGATCGCGCCGGGCGCACTCGTCGTCTATGACGGCAAGATGTTTCCCGAATGGCAGGACGACGTGTTCGTCACCTCGCTGAAATTCGGGCTGATCTCACGCCTCGATCGCGATGCAAGCGGCAAGTTCGGCAGGGAAGAGCGCTTCATCGACAGCGAATTCGGCCGGCTGCGCGATATCATTGTGGCGCCGGATGGTGCTCTGCTGGTCACGACGGACGATCCCGAGGGGCAGATCCTCAGGATCAGCCGCGCCGGAGACCCCTCATAGCGTCGCCCTGATCCCCTTGCGAAACATGAATTTGAGGCCCGACCAGGTTTCGTCCACCGCCGCGACCTTCACATCGACAAGCCCTGTCGGCAGGAAGATGGTTCGCAGCACATCCTCGGTGATCGTGGTCGGCACCTTTGATGCCTTCTTGGGCCAGGATATCCAGACCATGCCATCGACCTTGAGCGAGGCACGGATACCCGCAACCGACACTTCGAGCCGGGATCTATCCGTCTCGAATATGTGGATGTAATCGAATAGGCGGCTTGGTGACGCCGGTATTTCGCGTTCGACGCAAGCGAAACCGGGAAACCCGGAGATGTCAGAATGTATCGCGGGCACGCCGATAAGCAGCGCACGCATCCCGTCCTTCAGCCCGAGTTTCTTGATGAGCGGCGTGCCGGAATAGCCTGATGTCATTGTTCGGCTTTCCAGACGAGTGGAAATTGCGTCGGGTCATTGCCGCCTTCGTCGCATTCACCCTTGCTGCGCATTTCCAGAAGCGTGAGGTTGCTTTCCTTTTCGTTGACCTGCCACTTGAAGAACTGGCCACAATCGCCGATGCCGCGCCCACGGAAGAATGAGGTCATGGTTTTGGTAATCGGATCGAAGTTGATATTCATGGCCGTGCTCATCGCCGTCGGACTGCGGTCCTGCATGATGGGAAAGCTTATCCGTTCGACCACCTCACCCACGACATAGAGCGCATAAGGCTGATTATAAGCGCCGCCCGTCGCACAGGGTATGCCGAGCAACTCCGTCCTGCCCACCGTTACATCGAAGCCTTCAAACTGCTTGATCGTCTCTGGTTCGAGATCGGAGCACGCACCGCCGGAATCGGTGAAATCTTTCCTCACGATCTCGGGCATGTCCTCAAGGGTCATTATATCCTTTGCCACCGCGCTTCTCTGCGGCTGCTTGTCGCCCTTCGCCTCCAGCGCATCGACGCGATCGAGCCTGCCCTGCACCTCGTCGACGTAGAGCATGGCGGCCTTCACTCCGTTCAGTTTGATTGCCAGCACCTCGCTGCCCGCTTTGCCTGACACCGTGACATCGGCACTTTTGCCAACTTCCATCGCTTCCATCAGCGCCAGTACCTTGGGTTGATCCGGATAGAAATAGGTATCGCCATGCTCCGCCTGCGTCAGATCATTGGCCGCCAGCGCGAGCAGTTCCTTGCCGTCGACGCTGAAGCGAAAAGTGATAGTGGGGTCGGTGTCAGGGGAGAAATCCGGCGCCGTTCGCAGCCGGAGCTCGACCGGCGCATCGGGTGCGCTCTTCCGTTGGAAGCCGACATACTGCATACCCTTAGCGCTCCAATCCGAGAAGCTCATCTTGCAGGTCAGGCCATTGGAGCATTCCACGGTCCAGTCACGGACCTGCTTGGCGAGGTAGGCGTGACCAACCGACGCCGGCAGGCAAGCGGCCGCGATTGCCGTGGCAAGAAGCAGATATCGCAAATTCATGATGTCCCCCGAAATCGTCGATGGCACGATCAACCTATCCCATGCCGGTGGTCAATGACGGGCGGCATCTCTGATCTATTCTATCCGCGTAATAGGTAGGCGCCTTACGGCTTCTCTCTAACCGGCCATTCCAGCGGGAAAGTCGCCGGGCCCTCATTGCCGTTGTCGCACTCTTCTCCCGCGCGTTTTTCCAAGAGCACCAGATGGCCCTCTAGCGTCAGTTCCCATTTGTGCCATACGCCGCACGTTGCCATTGCGTTGTCCTTTAGAAATGCCGTCATGATCCTGGTCGATGCATCAAAATCGACATTGTATTCGATTTCCGAGATGCTCGGCTTTCCCTCCGCAATGTCGGGAAAGGATATCCGCGAGAGCGTGCCGTTGTAATACCCGCGATAGAGAGCATATCCCTGATTGTGAGCGCCACCATCAGCACATGGCACGAGCACGAGGCGGATTCCCGAAATGGAAATGTCGAAACCGTTGTATCGTTTGAGGTCTTCGGCCATGAAACTCCCGGTGCAACTGCCGCCCGGAGCGGTGAAATCTGCCCTGATCGAGGCCGGGATGTCGTCCACCGATTCAATGTCCTTCGAATCCGGCCCCTCAGGCACAGCTTGGCCGACCGCCAGAAGCGCGTCGTTGCGCCCTCGCCTGCCCTGGATATCGTCGATGAAGAACAGCGCCCCCCGGAAGCCGGCAAGGTCCATGCGGCTGGAAAACCCGCCAATAGCGCCTCCATAAGACAGTTGGAACACGTCACCAGCCTTCATCGCCTCGAGCAAAATCAGCACGGAAGCGCGGTCCGTGAGCACGAACTTTCCCCGTTCGGCATCGAACTCCAATTGCTGAAGAGGAAGATGCAGCACCTCCTTGCCATCGACATCCAGCCGGAAGACGCCGCGCGGATCGAGATTTTTAATGAAGCGTGGTGGCTTTGGCAGCCAAAGCGCGACATCGGAACTCAGCGCGCCCGAACGTCGAAATTCGAACGCGCCGAACTGCTGGTAGAAATTCTCGTAGCGTAGCGAACAGGTCAGGCCGCTGGTACAGGACGTGCTCCATTTATCGATGTCCTTGCCCGTCCACGCCTGCACGGAAGCCGGAGCCAGCAGAAAGGATGTTAGGCAAACGGCGACGAACAATGCTCTTCGAGTCATGGCCTTCTCCAATTCTCCAAGCGTACAATTTGGCGATTGCCAAGGCGCAGCGAACTGCCTATGCCTTTGCTATCACCCCCGTCTCTCCGAGAAGCTCGATACTATGACGCGCGTACAGGCCAATCTTATTCTCCTCCTCACCGCGGCAATCTGGGGCGCTGCCTTCGTCAGCCAGAATCTGGCGATGAAGAGCATGGGGCCGCTCTGGTTCGTGGGCATCCGCTTCATGATCGGCTTCCTCGTCGTCCTGCCGTTTGCATTGCGCGAGGATCGCAAGTCTCCAAAGCCGCTGTCGCTGAAATCAGGTCTGACATTCGGCCTCTGCGGCGTCGCCCTCCTCGCAGGCGCGGTGACCCAGCAGATTGGCATGCAGACCGCGACAGTGACCAATGCGAGCTTCCTGACTGGCCTCTATGTCATCATCGTGCCGGTGCTCAGCGTGCTCGTCTTAAAAAAGATGCCGCATTGGATTATCTGGCCGGCGGCGGCACTTGCGCTTGCGGGTATTTTCTACCTGAGCGGCGGTGAGCTATCCCGGCTCACCACTGGCGATTACTGGCTGATTCTCTGCGCGTTCTGCTTCGGCTTGCAGGTGTTCCTCGTGGGCATCTTCATATCCGGCAGCGACCGCCCGCTGGGCCTCTCGGCAATCCAATTCCTGGTCACGGGCGCCAGCGCCCTGGTTGTCGCTGCAATTTTCGAGCCCGTCACATGGGAGGGCCTGAAGGAAGCCGCCCCTCATCTTCTCTATTCCGGTGTCGTCTCGTCGGGCATCGCCTACACCTTGCAGGTGGTTGGCCAGCGCTGGACCACTGCACCACAAGCAGCGATCTTTCTGTCGAGTGAATCCCTGTTCGGCGCGTTTTTCGGTGCCCTGATGCTTGGCGAGCGCATTCTGCCGCTCGGGTACTTCGGCTGCGCCTTGATCTTCATCGCAATGTTGCTGGTGGAAATCGTACCGGAGCTTACGAAAAAACGCAGCGTTGCTCGCTGATCTGAAATAAAGATTACATTTCCGAAGAAGTCACGCCTGCCTATAATTGCGGCAGATTGCTTTCATACGCCAAGGTATCACAAAATCAGGCGCGCCAAGAAAGTTTCGCTTGCCAAAACCCCTTAAAGCCATCACCTTACCTGTGTTCGGGCAATTGCGAACAACGGGAAGAACCTTGAGAATAACGCGCCGGAGGCGCAATAAGCTCCGGGTGGCAGACAGACGGGAAACCGCCGGCCTGGCACGATATACAGGACTTTCCTTATCGACATCTGCCTGCTTATGCCCTTCGAGGGCTTTGACGACGATGCCTTCCTGCGTCGGGGGGCGATGATAAGGAAACAGTGAAATGGATACCGGCACCGTTAAGTTCTTCAATGCCGATAAAGGCTTCGGCTTCATAAAACCTGACAAGGGCGGCGCGGACATTTTCGTGCATATCACCGCAGTCCAGGCCTCGGGCCTGACCGGCCTGACCGAAAATCAGAAAGTCACCTACGACACCGAACCCGATCGCCGCGGCAAGGGTCCCAAGGCCGTGAACCTCAAAGTCACCGGCTGAAACAAGTTATTCCTGCAAAGGCGTAAAACGCCGCCCCGGCTTTTGCCGGCGGGCGGCGTTTTTGCTTTTGAGGCGCGAACAAGCGCTGCCACAAAGAGGTCATTTTCCGTTCAGCCACCATTCATGGTTTCGGCAATAGCGTCCTGATCCAAGAGGCGGCAGCGCCTCCCCAAGCAGGGAAGCATACCATGAACAAATTTTCCAAGACCCTTATCCTGTCGGTCGCGGCATTGGCCACGGTTGCCAGCACCGTCGAATTCGCATCCGCCGGCGATCGCTACTGGCGCAAGCATCATCGCGGCCATTGGCGCGGCAACGCCGTCATCGCCGGCGTCGCCGCTGGTGTCGTCGTCGGCGGCCTGATCGCCGCCTCGCGGCCGCGCGTCGTTTATGAAGACGCGCCCGTGGTCGTCGACGAAGACCCGATCTACGAGGATCGCGAGACAGTCTATGTCGATCCGGATGAAGATTACGACCGTCCGGCCTCCCGCGAACGGGCGCCAGTCGATGACGAATATGCAGCGCCGGATGACCGTTATGTCGAGCCGCAGGGCGACGGCTATGACGACGACCAGCAGGCGGACCGGAGCGATTATTTTCCCGATAAGCCCGCGCAGCGTCAAAGCCAGCGTCGCGACAATAGCAGCCGCGACTATGCCGATGCCGGAAGCCTGAAACCCTGGACTTCGGAATGGCGCCGCTACTGCGCCGATCGTTATGCGTCCTTCAATTCGTCGAACGGCACCTATCTGGGCTACGACCAGAAGCGGCACTTCTGCAAGGCAGGCTGATCATCCTGATACGACCAATACGAGTGCCGGGGTCTTCGCCCCGGCATTCTTATATGCCCGCGAGGAAGGGGTTCGACCGGCGCTCATCGCCGATGCGGCTGCCCGGTCCATGCCCGCAGATGAAACCCACATCGTCGCCGAGCGGCAGGACCTTGGTGCGGATCGATTCCAGAAGCTGCTCGTGGTTGCCGCCGGGCAGATCCGTACGCCCGATCGAGCCGTTGAAGAGCACGTCGCCGAGATGAGCGAAATTCTGCTCGCGGTTGAAATAGATCACATGTCCCGGCGCATGGCCCGGCGTGTGATAGACCTCGAAGACATGCTCGCCGAACGAAACCGTCTCGCCGTCATCGAGAAACCGATCCGGCACCATGTTGCGGATTTTCATGTCGGCGCCGAAGCGGGCGGCGCTGGCTTCCATGCCCTGCAGTAGCGGCAGGTCGTCCTTATGCGGCCCGATCACCTCGATGCCCAGGGCTTCCTTCAGGTCGAGCGCTCCGCCTGCGTGATCCAGATGACCATGAGTCAGCCAGATCTCCTTGAGTCTGATGTCGTTCTCCCTGATCGTCTGGAGGATCACCTCGACATCGCCGCCGGGGTCGACGATGACGCCCTCCATCGTATCGGGATCGAAAAGCACCGTGCAGTTTTGCTGAAACGGGGTGACGGGAATGATCCCGGCTTGAAGCTTGGCCATGGCATGTCCTGATGTCTGTCTCGGGCGGATATAGTCCGGGGCTTCGGTTTTGTCATTACCTCAGAGGTAATTGAGATCATTCCCTCCAGTCATGATGATGATCGCGTCAACAGAAACAAAGAGGAAAAATCAATGACCAATGCTCTCGAAATCGCCGGCAACTATATCGCCACCTGGAACGCTGCCGATGCCACATCGCGCGACGCGCTGTTGGCCAGCCATTGGGCCGAAGAGCCGACTTATCACGATCCGCTGATGGCAGCGACGAATGCGGAGGAAATTGCCGGGTTGGTCGGCGCGGTCCAGGATCGCTTCCCCGGCTTCCGCTTCCAGCTCACCAACGCGCCCGACGGTCATGGTGACTTCGTCCGATTCTCATGGGGGCTCGGTCCGGATGGTGCGGAACCGGTGATAGAAGGCAGCGATGTGATCATGTTGGAGAAGGGCCGGATGAAGCACGTCGTCGGCTTCCTCGACAAGGTCCCTTCGTAAGCCGTCCGACGGTGGCCGGACACCGAATGGCAGCGGCGCGTGCAGTGCGCGCCGCCCTATCCATTTTAGTCGAGACTTGCGACTTCCATCGAGTTGATCGGCGATGCGCCAAGGCTCGCGGTCGTCACGAGCAGGGCAGCGACAGCAAAGCTGAAGGCAGCGACCATCATGACGAGCGGGCGGAGCTGCTGGGCGACGGATACGGTTTCGTTGGCGGCGTTCATTGTCTTGTCCCTTGGTTGGCGGCACATGGGCCGCTCTGCAAACTTGACGTTCTTATCCGTCAATTTGTTCGCCAACGCTGTTACCAAAGGTACAGTTTCGTATCCGCCCATTAAAAAGCGGTCCGGAGGCCGCTCCATTGCATAGTTGTGTCGAAAATATCACTCCGCGGCCTGGGCGGCTGCGGGATAAACTTCCTTCATGTAGTCGTTCATCAGCGTCTCGCTGATCGTCGCGGGCGTGAACTTGTACGTGCCGCCGATCTCCGACACCGGCGTCACTTCGGCTGCGGAACCCGTCAGGAAGCATTCGCTGAAATCCGCAAGTTCCTGCGGCATGATCGCGCGCTCGATCACTTTTATGCCGCGGCGTTTGGCAAGCTCGATCACCGTCTGGCGGGTAATGCCGTTGAGGAAGCAATCCGGATCCGGCGTATGGATGACGCCATCCTTCACGAAGAAGATGTTCGCGCCCGTGGCTTCCGCAACGCGGCCGCGATAGTCGAGCATCATGGCGTCGGCATAGCCCTTGGCTTCGGCCGCATGCTTGGAAATCGTGCAGATCATGTAGAGGCCGGCGGCCTTGGCCTTCGAAGGCGCGGTCATCGGGTCCGGACGGCGGTATTCGGCGAGATCGAGCTTGATGCCCTTGAGCTTCTCTGCCGGATTGAAATAGCTGCCCCACTGCCAGATGGCGATCGCGACATTGATCTTGTTGTTCTGGGCGGACACGCCCATCATTTCCGAACCACGCCAAGCGATCGGACGGACATAGGCATCGGCAAAACCCTGACGCTCAAGGAGTTCGACTGTCGCCGCGTCGAGCTCTTCCACCGTATAGGGAATCTTGAAGCCCATCAGGTCGGCGGAGGTGTGCAGGCGCTGGTTATGCTCGGTCAGCTTAAACACCCGTCCACCATAGGCCCGCTCGCCCTCGAACACCGCGCTCGCGTAATGCAGGCCATGAGTCAGCACGTGAATCTTGGCGTCCTTCCACGGCACGAACTCGCCATTCATCCAGATGTGGCCATCTAGCTGGTCAAAAGGAACTGCCATAGTGTAACCTCCGCGGCGCCTGGAAGAGCGTCTTTTTGAATGGTTTTGTTTTCCGTCCGGCCGGTTCGCAGCACGTGGCGAAGAGTGGGACGGAGCTTGGGGAAGGAGCCGCGATCGGTGGATCGCATCTGTCCTCAAGGTTGAAATTAGGCTATCAGGGGCATGAATTTATGTCAATGAAGCTGACTTATCGGCTATCGGCAGGACAGGAACGCGCGTGATCGCAAAGCATGAAAAGAACGCGAATGGCAGCGACATCGTCCGTGCGCCGATGACGGGCGATGGCGCCATCGATTTCGAAATCATCGAACTCCTGTTCTTCGCCTATCGCGACTTCATCTCCGATCCGGACGTGATGCTGTCGAAGAAGGAGTTTGGCCGCGCCCATCACCGGGTCGTTCACTTCGTCAATCGCAATCCGGGAATGACCGTTGCCGACCTGCTCGACACGCTGAAGATCACCAAGCAATCGCTCGCGAGAGTGCTCAAGCAATTGATCGACTCGGGCTATATTGCGCAGGTCGAGGGAACCGAGGACCGCCGGCAGCGACACCTCTACCCGACCGAGGCCGGGCGCGAGCTGGCGCTCGATCTGGCAAGGCCGCAATCGCGCCGCATTGGCCGTGCATTCGGCGATGCGAAAGCTGATATGCGGGAGGATGTCGTGCGCTTCCTCGCGGGCATGCGCGACAATGGAGGAAGGAAATGACCGAGCTCGAGCCGATGCCGGACGATGCACCGCATCTCCTCATTGTCGATGACGACACCCGTATCCGCGAACTCCTGCAGAAGTTCCTGAGCGGCAAGGGTTTTCGCGTCACCGTGGCGGCGGATGCCGCCGAAGCCCGCCGCAAGCTCCAAGGCCTCGATTTCGACCTTCTCGTGCTCGACGTCATGATGCCCGGCGAAACCGGTCTGGCGCTCACAAAGTCCCTGCGCGAAATCCGCGATATACCCGTCATCCTGCTCACCGCGCGCGCCGAAGCAGAGTCGCGCATAGCCGGTCTCGAAGCGGGTGCCGACGACTACCTGCCGAAACCTTTCGAGCCGCGCGAACTGGTGCTGCGCATCAACAACATTCTCAAACGCGCCGTCAATCCGTCGAAACCGAAGATCGACCAGCTTATCTTCGGCCCCTTCACCTTCTCGCTGGTCAAAAGGGAATTGCGAAGGGGCGCGAGCCTCGTCGGCCTGACCGGCCGTGAGCAGGACATCATGATGATATTTGCCGCCAACGCCGGGCAGACGATTGCCCGCCATGAACTGGCAGGCACCGGGGCCGATGTCGGCGAGCGGACGATCGACGTTCAGATCAACCGCCTGCGCCGCAAGATCGAGGACGATCCCGGCAATCCCGTCTGGCTCCAGACCGTACGCGGGATCGGCTACAAGCTGTCGTTGGACCAGAACGGATGACCGATACCGAACTGCCGCCAATGGTACTGGAAGAGCCAAAGCCGAAAGCTCCGCTCTTCGAGGTCGGCCGGTTTTTCCGCCGCAACCTGCCACGCGGTCTGTTCGCACGCTCGCTGCTCATCATCGTGCTGCCGATGCTGATCCTGCAGACCGTGCTGGTCTTCGTCTTCATGGAACGCCATTGGCAGATGGTGACCAACCGTCTGTCTGCGGCGGTGACGCGCGACATCGCCGCGATCATCGACCTGCTCGATACGACGCCCGGCAACGAGGCGCAGATCATCCGTATCGCCGACGAGCGCATGGGGCTGACGATCAAGGTCATGCCCGGAGGCAAGCTGCCGCCGCGCAAGCCCATACCGCTGTTCTCTATCCTCGACAAAACACTGTCGCGGCAGATCAACAACCAGATCAACCGCCCCTTCTGGCTGAACACGAGCCTCGCCGAGAAGGAGGTCGAAATCCGCGTCGTCATCGACGATAATCGCATCCTGAGCGTGGTGACCCGCCGCGACAGGACATCCGCGTCCAATACCCAGATTTTCCTGATCTGGATGTTCGGCACCTCGCTGGTGCTGATCATCATCTCCGTCCTATTCCTGCGTGGGCAGATCCGGCCGATCCTGGCGCTGGCCAGCGCGGCCGAAAGCTTCGGCAAGGGACAGAAGACCGCCGAGGCCTATTATCCACGCGGCGCGGTCGAGGTCCGGCGCGCCGGCATCGCCTTCCTGCAAATGCGCGAGCGCATCGAGCGCCAGATCGAACAGCGCACCGCGATGCTGTCGGGCGTCAGCCACGATCTGAGGACGATCCTCACCCGCTTCCGGCTGCAGCTCGCCATCGCCGAGAACATGAAGGACCTCGAGAGCCTCAATCGCGACGTCGATGACATGAATGCGATGCTCGACGGCTATCTCGATTTTGCCCGCGGCCAGTCCGAGGAAGCGGAAGGCGACCTCAACCTGGAAAATCTGCTGAGTCAACTCGAGGAGACTGCGCGCCTGCACGGCAAGGCGCTGACATCGTCGATCGAAGGCCCATCCAAGGTTCGGGTCCGGCCAAATTCGTTCACGCGGCTCGTGACCAACCTCGCCGCCAATGCTTGGCGCCATGCCGCCATGGTCAGGATCGAAGCGAAGAATTCCGGCCGCTTCCTGACCATCACCATCGACGACGACGGCCCCGGCATCCCGGAAGCCATGCGCGAGGAGGTTTTCAAGCCTTTTTTCCGCTTGGATGAAGCCCGCAATCTCGACGCATCCGGCACCGGCCTCGGCCTCGCTATCGCCCGCGACATCGCCCGCGGCCACGGCGGCAATGTCACACTCTCCGAAAGCCCGATGGGCGGATTGAGGGCAACTGTGAGAGTGCCGGTCTAATCCTACCGCCCGTAAACCTCATGCGGCACAAGCTCGAAAAAGCGCCGCTTGATGTTATAGCGGTCCCAGGCCCTGATCCGGTTGGGATAACGCTCGCGCATCGCATCGAGCGGCCTGAGCAGCGCACCGTCGCGCTGCCATTTCCGATCGAGGATCTCGATGATCCGGCGGTTCGGCCAAGGCTTGTTGACGATGGAGAGGAAGGCGCCGAAGGCTTCGTTTTCCATGCCGCGTCCGGCGCGGTGCGCGATCATAGCGTAGCAGAAAGCGGTCGAGCGGGAAACGCCCGCATGGCAATGGACGAGAATGCGGGAGTGCGGGCTTTCCACTGCAGAACGCACCGTCTCGAACAGGCTCTCGACGATCTCCGGAAAATGATCGGTGAACTCAAGCGTTTCCTGGTCGCGCAGCCGCGCCACGATATGCTCGGCATTCCTGATGACCGGCAAATGCTCGGCGGCCAGCGCCGGATCTATCAATGATACGACATGCGTGGCGCCCCATTCCTCAGCCACAAGCGCAGCCTTCGGCAGGCATGAAACGCGAAACCGTTCATGGACCCCGTTGAGCGGCATTGTCCCCTTCTCCCCAGTCATCCCACTGGATCCGAGGTTGCGACCGAAACTGGGAGAAAATGAGTCAAAGCAGCTTCCGTCCGTTGGGAATCTGTTGGCCCGGTCCGGCCAGCACTATTGCGCCGTTCTCGTCCTCGAATCCCAATGTCAGGACTTCCGACCGGAACGGGCCGATCTGGCGCGGCGGAAAATTGACGACGCCGAGCACCTGCCGCCCGACGAGGGTGTCCGGCGTATAATGGACAGCGATCTGCGCCGAGGATTTCTTGAGGCCGATCTCCGGGCCGAAATCGATCACCAGCTTGATCGCCGGCTTGCGCGCTTCGGGAAAGGGTGACGCCTCCACCACCGTGCCGACACGGATGTCGACACGCTCGAAATCGGCGTAGCTGATCTGATCCGACATGGATTTACCTTGCGAGTTCTTCCGCCCGGTCACGGGCAGCCTTGATGGCGGCATCGAAGAGCGGCTGCATGCCACTTCCCGCCATCAGCACATCGAGCGCCGCCGCAGTCGTGCCACCGGGAGACGTGACATTCTTGCGCAGGACGGCAGCGTCGTCGGGCGACTGGTGAAGCAATTCACCAGCGCCCGACACTGTTGCCCGTGCGAGACGCATGGCGAGGTCCGCCGGCAGGCCGAGCTTTCGGCCTGCCTCCGCCATGCACTCGACGAGGTAGAACACATAGGCCGGCCCCGAGCCCGAAAGCGCGGTGACGGCATCGATCAGGGATTCGCTCCCGACCCATTCGACCGGGCCCGAGACTTCGAGAAGCGAGTGAACGAGCTCGCGCTGCGGATCGCTGACACGTCCGTTCGCGAAGGCGCCCGTCACGCCGCGCCCGATCATGGCGGGCGTGTTCGGCATGGCGCGCACCATGGCCGCGTCACCAAGCTGCGCTTCAAGAAATGCGAGTGGTTTGCCAGCGGCGATGGAAATCACAATGGTGTCGGGACCGATCAGCGTGCGATAGGCCGGGAGCACATCGCCCATGACCTGAGGCTTGACAGCCACGAAGATCACGCCGGCCTGGAGGCTCTCGGGTGCGGCCGGAACGATATTGATACCAGCTTCGTGGAAGCGCGACTTCATCGCCTCGGGCGGATTGGGATCGGCGGCAATGATCGATGATGCGGCAATACCGCTCTTGATCCAGCCAAGCGCCATGGCCCCGCCCATATTCCCAGCACCGATAAGGACGATGGGTCCGGGAAGCGGCAGACTCATGCTTCCCCCACAGTCTCGAACATCACGGCACTGACAGCGGATTGGGCATCCATGCCTGACCAGACCACGAACTGGAACGCCTGGTAATAAGCCTCGCAGGCGTCGAGCGCCGATGAAAGCAGCACCTCGACCTGCCGGCCGGTGGGTTCGACACCGCCCGAGAGCAGCAGCGACTGCCGGAAGATCACGATATCGGCGCGCTGCCATACATCGAAATGGCCGAGCAGAACTTCGCCATTGATATGGGCGATCAGCTTGATCACCTCGTTCATTCTGTTATCGGGAATCTTGAGATCGAAGGCGCAGGAAAGATGCAGCGCCTCGAATTCCTCCATCCAGGCGAAGGAGACCTGGTAATCGGCCCACTTTCCCTCGACCGTCATGGCGATCTCGTCATCCGCGGGACGCTCGAACGACCAATCATTGGTGTCCGCGACGAATTCGATCATGTCCACGGGATGGGACTGGCGTTCGGCTTTCAAGTCAAAAAGGCTCATGCGGCACCTAAAAACGGAATCATAGCCTCATCGCGCCCGGAAACAGACCAAACGCGACCGGAAGATACCGGAAACTCAATGGAATGATCCGCGAACCGATTAGGGCACAGTAGGCGTTCTAGCCTGCCCGGAACTTACGCATCCGCTTCGAATCATCTTGTAAAATCAGTGTATAACGCCGGATTCACGAAACCAGTCCCGTCACGTCAAAAAGCTGGTGATAGTCCGTCAGGCGGATTCATAAATTGATTCAAATTTGAATGGTAACTGACTCTCGCATATGGCTTTTCAGCCCTTTGGAGCGGCGAAATTTTTTCTCGTTCGCCGCCCTTCGCGCCTGTGGATAACCTTCAAAGCGCTCGCTCAGGGCTTCGAAGCTGCCAGTTTTGCTTCCAGTTGGGCAAGCCTGGCGGTCAGTGCGTCGTTTTCTTCGCGTGCCTTGACAGCCATTTCGCGGACAGCTTCGAATTCCTCGCGCTTGACCAGGTCCATGCTGTTGAGCCAGCGCTCCGCCTGCGCCTTGAACGCGCCTTCGACCTCGCGGCCCACGCCCTGCACCGCGCCAGCGGCATCGGTCATCAGCTTGGCGAAATCGTCAAGAATGCGGTTCGGTCCATCGGCCATGGCGCGTCTCCGGAAAGAATGTTGATCGTGGAATTGAGGTAGGACGCGCCCCCGGCCGATGCAAGGAAAAATCGGAAAGCGCGGCATTTTGCGTGATCCACGGCTGTTGAAGGCCCTGTCCGCCGCGCCATATCGTGCTATAAGCCGCCGAAAGTTCAGCCCGAATCCGGACATGCCGTTGGACCCCTTCATCCAGACCCTCGCCCTCATGCCGTTCCCCGATATCGACCCGATCGCCTTTTCCGTCGGCCCGGTCGATATCCGCTGGTACGGCATCTCCTACGTCATCAGTATCCTGCTCGGCTGGTTCTATGCGCGAAGGATCGTCTCCACGCCGAGGCTGTGGAAGCACGACACGCCCCCCATGACGCTGCTCGATATCGATGATTTCGTCCTGTGGGCCGCGATCGGCATCGTCGTCGGCGGGCGCATCGGCTTCATCCTGTTCTACGACCTGCCGGTCTACCTCGCCGATCCCCTGCGCGTGTTCCAGGTCTGGCACGGCGGCATGTCCTTCCATGGCGGCATAACGGGCACGGCGATCGCCATGATCCTGTTTGCGCGCAAACGCGGCATCAGCATGTGGTCGCTGTTCGATGTGGTCAGCACCGTCTGCGTCACGGGACTATTTCTGGTCCGGCTGGCCAACTTCATCAATAGCGAACTCTGGGGCAGTGTGAGCTTCTTGCCATGGGCAGTGCTTTTCCCGGGCGAGATGTTCCCGCGCCATCCGAGCCAGCTCTATGAAGGTGGTCTCGAAGGCCTGATGACCGGCATCGTGCTCGCCATCATGGTCTTCCGATTCGGTGCCCTCAAGCGTCCCGGCCTCGTCGCCGGCACCTTCGTCAGCCTCTATGCCATCAGCCGCATCGCCGTCGAATTCGTCCGCGTGCCGGATGAGCAGGTCGGCTATCTTCTTGGCACGAACTGGATGACCATGGGCATGGTGCTATCCGTGCCCATGCTTCTGCTCGGCCTGTGGGCGATCTGGCTCGCCAACCGGCTGGCCAGGGCCGCATGACGACGCCACTTGCGGAGAAGATCAAGGCGATCATATCGGTCAATGGTCCGATCAGCGTCACGGATTATTTCGCGCTTTGCCTGGCCGACCCGGAGCATGGCTATTACAAGACACGCGATCCGTTCGGCCGCGGCGGCGACTTCGTCACCGCACCTGAAGTCAGCCAGCTGTTCGGAGAAATGATCGGCGTCTTCCTCGTCGAGGCTTGGCGGCAACATCTCAAGCCGACCTACAATCTCCGCATCGCCGAGATCGGCCCGGGACGCGGCACGATGATGTCGGATATCCTGCGTACTATCCGGCAACTGGCGCCTGACCTCTACGAGGCGGCAACGGTGCATCTGGTCGAGACCAGCCCGGCCCTTCGCACCATCCAGCAGGCGACGCTGGCGTTCTATGCCGGCAAGCTCGCATGGCACGAGAGCTTCGACCAGATTCCGCCTGGCTTCCTCCTGTTCGTGGCCAACGAATTTTTCGACGCCGTGCCGATCCGTCAGTTCGTCAAGACGGCGAACGGCTTCCGCGAGCGTCTGGTCGGTGTCGACGAGAACGGCAATCTTGGATTTACCATCGGCGTGACGGGCCTCGATCCGGCCCTGTTGCCTCCCGGACATAAGGCCGCCTCACTTGGGTCGATAGTCGAGGTCGCGCCGGCCCGCATGGCGATCATGCAATTGCTATCGGACAGGCTCTTTGATGGCGGCGGCACCGCGCTGATCATCGACTACGGGCATCTGGCGTCTGGTCTCGGCGATACCCTGCAGGCCGTTTTCAAACATGCCTTCGATCCCCCGCTGGCCCATCCCGGCGAGGCCGATCTGACCAGCCATGTGGATTTCCAGTCGCTGGCCGAGATCGCCCGGAACCGCTCGATATCGGCCAATGGCATGATGACGCAGGGCGCATTCCTGCTGAAGCTCGGCCTGCTGGAACGCGCCGGCGCGCTTGGTCGCGGCAAGACCCCGGAACAACAGACGGAGATCGAGGCAGCCGTCGAACGCCTCGCCGGAACCGGCTCGCAGCAGATGGGTGAACTTTTCAAGGTCATGTCGGTTTCAAGCCCGGATGTGCGACTTGCCCCCTTTATTGATTGAGTTGACACCCCCCATGTGCTTCTGCAACATCCCGCCGCAATGACTGCTTCGCCGAGCGCCGAGCGCCAGACTTCGAAAGGCCGATCCTCGATGATATCAGGCGTCCGACCCTCCCCACTCCAGAGCCCGCTGCTGAATGAGAATGCTGCAACCGGTATCGCTCACGGCTTCTTCACGCGAGCGGGCGGCGTATCGGAAGGGCTTTATGCAGGCCTCAATGTCGGTCTCGGCTCATATGACGAGCCCGAGAGAATCCGCGAAAACCGCTCCCGTGTTGCCGGCTGGTTCGGCGCAGGCCCCAGTGATCTTGCCACGCTCTACCAAGTCCATTCGCCTGACGTCGTCACAATCAACGAGGTCGGCGATGGCGAGAGGCCCACGGCTGATGGCCATGTCACGGCTACGCCAGGCGTCATCCTCGGCGTGCTGACCGCCGATTGCGGCCCCATTCTTTTTGCTGACCCGGATGCACGCGTCATCGGCGCCGCCCATGCGGGCTGGAAGGGAGCTTTCGACGGCGTGCTTGAAAATACGATTGCCGCGATGGAGACGCTCGGTGCGAGGCGCGAAAACATAACCGCCAGCCTCGGCCCCTCGATTTCCAAGACAAATTACGAGGTGGGCCCTGAATTCCACGCGCGGTTCGTCGAGCGCAATGCCGGCTGGGCGCGATTTTTCACGCCATCCGCGAAGCCCGGACATTTCATGTTCGACCTGCCAGGATTGACGATCAGCCGTCTCGAACAGGCAGGCGTCCGGGCGGAAAACCTCGATGTATGCACCTATGCGGACGAGCAGAGATTTTTCTCATACCGCCGGACGACACATAGAAACGAGCCGGACTACGGACGGCAGATTTCAGCCATAATGATACGGGAGGACTAAATGGCGCTGCATTTTTCGAGAGACGAGTTCGCCTCCCGCCTGGAACTGGTCAAGGCGCGGATGAAAGAGGAGAAACTCGACGCCCTGCTGATCTTCGCCCAGGAGAGCATGTACTGGCTGACCGGCTACGACACGTTCGGCTACTGTTTCTTCCAGTGCCTCGTCGTCAAGGCTGACGGCCAGATGGTGCTGATGACACGCTCCGCCGACCTCAGACAGGCACGTCACACCTCCATCATCGAGGACATCCGCGTCTGGGTCGATCGCACCAATGCCGACCCCGCGCAGGACCTCAAGAACCTGCTGATGGATCTCGACCTGCTCGGGTCCAAGATCGGCGTCGAATACGATACCCACGGCCTGACCGGCCTCAATGCGCGCCGGCTGGATCATCAACTGACGTCGTTCGGTACCTCGACCGATGCCTCCTACATCATCTCCAAGCTTCGGCTGGTGAAGAGTGCCGCCGAGATCGAATATGCCGAAAAGGCCGCGGCACTTTCCGATGACGCCCTCGATGCGGCCATTCGCCTCGCCAAGCCGGGCGCCAACGAGGCCGATATCCTTGCTGCGATGCAGGGTGCGATCTTCGCTGGCGGCGGCGATTACCCGGCGAATGAATTCATCATCGGCTCAGGCGCCGACGCCCTGCTCTGCCGCTACAAGGCCGGCCGGCGCAATCTCGACGCTGTCGATCAGCTGACCCTCGAATGGGCCGGCGTCTTTGCGCACTACCATGCGCCGATGATGCGCACGGTCGTCATTGGGCAACCGAACGACCGGCAGAAGGAACTCTATGCCGCGTCGCGCGACGCCATTGAAGCGATCGAAACGGTGCTGGTCACCGGCAATACGTTCGGCACCGTCTTCGACACGCATGCGCGGATCATGGATGAGCGCGGGCTCGCCAAGCACAGGCTGAACGCCTGCGGCTATTCTGTCGGCGCGCGTTTCTCGCCCTCATGGATGGAGCACCAGATGTTCCATGCCGGCAATCCTGAGCCGATCCTGCCCGGCATGACGTTGTTCGTGCACATGATCATCATGGATTCAGAGACCGGCACGGCCATGACGCTTGGCCGGACCTATCTCGTGACCGACGGCCCGGTCAAAAGCCTGTCGCGCCATAGTCTCGACCTGATTTCGGTATGAGTTATCGGGGTCATTCACCTCAGCCCCGGAGCGATTGACTCGCGCAAGGATAAAGACTCATACTTCCGGGGCGGCAGGAGTGCTATCGCGGGGGTCAGGTCATGATGCGCAGGAGTTGTCACGCATTCGCGGCTTGCATGCTTTCGCTGCTGCTCGCCGGCTGCAACACCGACGGCCTCACCCCGCAGGCGGAAGTGCCCGGCGCCAACCAGACCACCCAATCGACACCTGTAGATCAGCAGACCAAAGTGGCCGAGGTCCCGCAGGACCAGAAGCCGATGATCGACGCTGATCAGACAACGACCGTGCGCTCGCCACAGAACACGCTTGAAGCCCAGGCCCAGGCGATCGATGAGGGACAGGACAATCCATCCGAGACCAAGGCCAAGCAGCCCGGCAATCTCGGCGCCAATCTCTACAAGACCGAGTCCGAGACCACGAAAGTCGCCAGCCTCTATTCGGCGAAGACCTCCGAAGGCACGATCCGCTTCCTGCCGATTATCGGTGCGCCCGTGCAGGCCGTCACGCCGCTCTCCAAGGAACTCGGCGTTTCGGCGCGCGGCAATGGGCTCACGATCAAAAGTTCGAGCGACCAGACCGCGCAGCACGTCTTGAAAGGCTATCTCAGCGCCTTCAGCGACGGCGACAAGGTGACGGTCGTCTATGTCTGGGATGTGCTCGACAATGCTGGCGGCCGGCTGCACCGCATCCAGGGACAGGAAAGCGTGCCTGGCGGGGGGGCCGACGCCTGGGCCTCGGTCCCCGCCTCCGTCATGCAGGAAATCGGCGTGAACACGATCGCCGAGTATATGAAATGGAAGCAGTCGCAGGGCTAGAGCGCTTCATTGTTAAATGGAATCGGTTCTGTTGGCTCAAGCGGAGTCGCATGTTTGACCGGCCGGCGCGCGTCGTAGCCAAAGCGTACGGCCAAGCCGGCCGGTCAAAGAGGCGGCCCGCTTCAGCCAACCCGAAGGGCCGGGCATCTTTCCGCCATGCCCTGCGGCGTCGGTCTCGGCCGTGCCTAAGGGTACGACGCTCGCCCGCCGCCTTGATCCTGACGAAAACCTGCTCCGGCAGAACTGCTTCCATTTAACAATGAAACGCTCTAAGCCGCTTCACGACCCTCCCGCGCTAGCGCCCAGGGTGACGAGGAGCTCATCCAACTGCTCGAACTGTTCCGGCATCCCCTCTGTCCCTCCGATGGACGCGTCGAGTGCTTCCTTCGAGGGATATAGTTCGTGCAGGGTGAGCAGCGTCATGTCGCCTTGAGCCTCGAAGGTCACCGTGGTCACGGCAACGTCCTCACTTTCTTCATTCGTCCAGACGAGGCGCGCGTTCGGTATCACTTCGAGGTACTTGCCGAAGAATGCCCAAGACTCTGAGGAATCGAGGCCAAACTCGACGCGGTAGCTGCCGCCGGTACGAACATCCATCTCGCAGGAAAGCATCGGCACTCCTCTCGACTTCGGCGCCCACCATCGCATGAACAGTTCAGGCTTGGTCCAAGCCTCGTACACGATGCGCACCGGGCCGTCGAAGGTTCGCGTAACCACCAGCTCGCGCTCGGACTTCCGTTCGACCGTCGTGCGGTTATCCGCGCGACTGGTTTCACTTTCTCTTCTTTGATCCATCGATTTTCTCCCTCCGTTTCAATTCCTCGACAATATGGTCCAACGCGTCGAAGCGTGCGCTCCAGAGCTGGCGATAGCTCTCGATCCATGCCACCTCTTCCTCCAGACGGCGCAGGCCAAGCTTGCAGGTCCGCACGCGGCCGATCTTCTCCGTCGTGACGAGCCCCGCCTGCTCCAGAACGCCGACATGCTTCTTCATGCCCGTGAGGCTCATGTGGAACTTCTCGGCAAGTTCCGTGATCGAAGCGTTTGATCGACCGAGTTGCTCCAGAACGCCACGTCTGGTGGCGTCCGACAGAGCAGCGAACGAGGCGTCGAGATGGGGTTGAAAATACTGAACCATTTGGTTCAGTATATAGTGCACGGATTAGCGACGTGCAAGGCCCAAACCGAGCCGTCACACCAGCGCCTTCATTAACTCACCGTGAATCTCGACACGCTCTCGACGCCCAATCCGCGACCATTCATGCCTCATCCACGTTTCCCAACAGGAAAATCCGGCTAAGCCCTTGCAATCACGGTGCAGCGCGGTATTAGAGCGCCATCCGGCATGAAGACAGGCGGAAAGTCATGAAGGTATTTTCGGGTAATTCCAACCGGCAGTTGGCCGAGGCCATCTGTGCGTACCTGAAGGTACCGCTTGGAAGAGCCAGTGTCAGACGCTTCGCAGACCAGGAAATCTTCGTAGAAGTCCAGGAAAACGTGCGTGGCGAGGATGTCTTCCTCATCCAGTCCACCTCCTATCCCGCCAATGACAACCTGATGGAACTGCTGATCATGATCGACGCGATGCGCCGGTCCTCGGCAAAGCGCATCACCGCTGTCATTCCTTATTTCGGTTATGCGCGCCAGGATCGCCGCGCCTCGGGCCGCACCCCGATTTCGGCCAAGCTGGTCGCCAATCTGATCACCGAAGCCGGCGCGGACCGCGTGTTGACTCTCGACCTGCATGCCGGCCAGATCCAGGGCTTCTTCGACATCCCGACCGACAATCTCTTCGCCGTGCCGATCCTGACGCGCGATATCAAGACGACTTACGACCTCGATAATGTGGTGGTCGTGTCGCCTGACGTCGGCGGCGTGGTGCGCGCGCGCGCGCTTGCCAAGCGTCTCAACGACCGCAACCTCGCCATCGTCGACAAGCGCCGCGAACGCGCCGGCGAATCCGAGGTGATGAATATCGTCGGTGACGTCGAGGGAAAAGACTGTCTGCTGATCGACGACATCGTCGATTCCGGCGGTACGTTATGCAACGCCGCCGATGCAATTCTCGCTGCCGGCGCCTCGAGTGTCACCGCTTACATCACACATGGTGTTCTCTCGGGCGGCGCGGTCGATCGTGTCGCCTCGTCACAGCTCCGCGAACTCGTCATCACCGACTCCATCCAGCCCCCCACCAGGGTTCTCTCGGCCCGCAATATCCGTGTCATTTCCACGGCACCGCTGATCGGTGAGGCAATTAACCGCACAAGCCTTGAAGAATCGGTCTCAAGCCTGTTTGATTGATCCGGGCGACGATGGCGCCGGGAGGTACACTTGGCGCTCAGCAGAGACGAAATCTTCCATCACCCTGAACTGCATGCTCATATCAAGGTCCAGTCCGCCTCGCTCGTGGGCATGTTCCAGCAGGACGCGCGGCTGGCAGCGGTGTTTGCCACCCAGCAGCGCTGGCTGATGTCGCATGTCGGGCTTGCTCTCTATTTTCGCGGCATGACCGCGGGTGGCCGCACCGGCCTTCATATCACGACCTTTCTCGAGGCCGTCGATAATGCGCGCATCGCGAGCCGCAATACGGCCGATTCCTACATCAAGGAAATGATCAAGTACAAATATGTGGAAATGCTTACCTTGCCGGAGGACAAGCGTGTCCGCCCGCTGGCGCCGGCACCGCATGTCCTGATGGCGATTGCCGGTTGGCTGCGCATTCATCTCGCCAGTCTCGACCGCCTGGCGGGCGGTGAGCGACTTGCTGCATTCGACCGCGATCCATCCGTGCTCGCGCAAATGCAGCCGATCATCGCCGATGGTCTCGTAACAGCGCGCGCGGTCCGCCATCCCGAAAAGACGTTTTCTCTCTTCACCTGGCTCGACAATGGCGGCCTAGTGATGGATTGGGTGATCACCAATATGGAGAACGCCCCGATGTCAGCCGAGCGCGTCGCCGTCGGAAATGTGTCCACGGTTGAGATGGCTCATCGGCTCAATCTCTCCCGCACCCATCTCGCGCGCAAGCTCCGCGAGGCCGAGAACATGAGTTCGATCGGCTGGGAAGGCCGACGAGGGCATTCGGTCATGTGGGTCTCCCGCAGCTTCCGCGAGGAATATGCCGGCGCCCAGGCCGTCAAGCTGTCGATCGTCGATCACGCCTGCGAGGCAGTGCTCGGCACCAAAGCGCCTGGGGCCACGAACGCCTGATCAGCCATGCATGCCGAGCCGGTTGATCTTCCGATGCAACGTCGCGCGGCTGATGCCCAGCATCTGCGCCGTCAGTGACACATTGTTGTTGTTGCGCGAGAGCGCCCGGCGAAGTGCCGCCCGTTCCGCTTCCAGGAGATCCTTGCCCTCGGAATCCAGATGCTCGTGCAGAAGATCCGCCGCCGGCATGCCGCTGTCGATCATATGGTCGTCGAGCTTGAGCGCCAGTCGCGCAGCGCGGGTCGCGCCGAGCACCATGTCATCACGATCGACTGCCAGCAGCGCCGATCCGGAGTGCGACGACGACTGAACCAGCACGATGCGTGCATCCTGGTAAGCTCGGCGGAAGAGATTGACTTCGATGCGGGAAGCGGAATCACGCACGGCCTGTGCGAGGACCGGCATGATCATCTCGGTCGCGTCGCGACGCGCGGTGGAAATGTCGATGGCACCGACGATGCGCCCCTTATGGTCGCGCACCGGCGCCGACGCACATGAGAGCCCCACATTGGCGGAAAGGAAATGCTGGTCCCGGAATATCGTGACCATTCGCCCTTCGGCGAGAGCTGTGCCGATACCGTTGGTGCCGACGCTGGCCTCGCTCCAGAGTGCGCCCATCCAAAGACCGACGTCACGAAATTGCTTGTCCTCGGACGAGATGCCCCGACGATCCAGCACAACGCCGTCGCTATCGGTGAAGACGAGACAGCAACCAGCCTTGCCGACCATTCCGAACAACCAATCCAGTTCGGGAGAGGCCTCTTCCACGACATGACCGGAACGCCCCAGTGCCTCCTGGAACTCGGCATCCATCAACCGCACCGGAGGATGGGCCACCTCTGGTGCCAGTCCATGCTTGGTCAGGCAGCGCCGCCACGACGCCGCGATCGGCGACGACGCGGCGCTGGATTTTTCGTTCGCCAGGGCATAGACCCTATCCGCATGCTGGTGTTCGTCTTCTCCAAGCATCTGCTCCTCCCAAAGCGTCATCCCGGCATTCCGCACCGCCACCATACCACGCATCACGGTCGATGGTAGCAGGCATTTGGTCGAATTCATGCACCCATATTAGCAAACCCTTTCAATCATGCGAGAGAGGGGACACGCCGCGAATACGGGCGGCATCTTAAGTGGCGCAATTGTGAGACAGTAATTTACTCAGACGGGCAGCGGCTGGCCGTTGATGGTGATCTTGCCGCGCTGGTCGATCTTGACGTTCCACAGCAGCGAACCGTCCGGCTGGACCTTGCCAAGGCCCTTCGCCATCAGCGCGAAGAACGAAGCCTGGCCGAAGATCGGCACCGTCTTGGCATTCTCCTGCAGAAACTTGACCGTCTTGTCAAAATCCTTCGCTGTGATCAGGAGATCAGCCTCGGACTGGTCATCGTCACGCCCCGGTCGCATGAACACGGAACCCTCGAGGCTGAGGTCATAGGCATCCGAACGGACATAGGTCTTGGAAAATTGCATGGTAACACGGCCATCGGGTAACATCACCTTGCGTATGTCAGTGTCATTGGCAACCATATCGGGCTTCGACAGCGCCTCCCAGACAGGCTCGAACTTGAAGCCGAAATACCGCGCGTGTACCGCAATCTCCCTGGGCAATGCCTTTTCGAGACCCGCCGGCCAGAAACCCGGTGTTACCGAAGGATTATAGGCGGTCGCGCCGAACACGATGGCGCCGTCCTTGGCCAAGTCCTCGAACGACCAGTCATAGTCGAGCTTTTCGACCATGAAGGACTTGCCGCCCGAGGCGATCTTGATCCCGGAAATGGTCGTCTTTCCGCCAAAACGATCGACGAAGGGCTTATGCATTCCGACGATCGACGTAAGTTCGGTGAGTTCTTCCGGCTTGAGCGACTTGATGTCCTGCGGCCGGCCCTGGGCGCGCCAGAAGGCCATCAGCTTGGCGATGCCGGCAATATCGAAACTCTGGGCACTCTGTCGCCCTTCAAGCTTTTCACCCGTGATCTTGACCTCCGGGTTTGGGAACGTGCCGAATGTCTGCGAAAGCCCACTGCCGGTGAAATCGGACACGACATCCAGGACGCCGGTCTTCACATCGGTCGTCCGAATCCTGGCGGAAAAATCCTTGATACCCGCCTTGATCGTATCCTGGCTCGAACGCATCGTGG
>Ga0307515_10001901_pt1 | contig 46455 bp, 44 predicted proteins | sample 17_EM_MG_FD_194513 | JGI IMG/M metagenome (GOLD analysis project Ga0307515, IMG submission 194513) | Populus trichocarpa ectomycorrhiza microbial communities from riparian zone in the Pacific Northwest, United States - 17_EM | ecosystem: Host-associated > Plants > Roots > Unclassified | place... | reverse complement strand
AATGTCACTGTGCAGCCCAGATGGACAACTCTGCCCATAACACCCCAAAATATCCTTCAAGCTTAGTGCTAAGGACATGCTCTGAAGTCCCAATATCATTACACACAAGGAATTCCATCTGCAATGTACCCAAGAGTTGAGGCTCAGAGGGGGGATACCAATACCCATTGCACAGCTCTCATAGTGAACAAGGCTAAAACCCACTTTGTCAAATATCAAAGAGGGCATATCTTCACCCCTCAGCCAGAGCTGGAGTCATGGGCAATTTTCAGTACACCTTGAGAAGGGAAAGTAGCTGGGATGGTGGCTTTGCCAGCAGGAAAGCCCAGCCAGAAATACCAAATTTCCACCCAAACTTTGCTAAGCATGATCAAAATGCAAGTAACTGTGGTGTCTCAATAATGAAAGGCATTGTTTTGTGGAATTCAATCACCTGTAAAGGAGAAAGGTGGGTGGTGGTGCATAGACATGGGGTGGGTTGCCAGTTCAGAGAGCAAATGTTGGTGGGGCAGTAAGACTTACTAAGTCACATCACATATAATTTACAATTCACTTTCGTAGAAAGTTTTATTTGCTACTAAGGAAGACTTGATAAAAAGGACGGCCACTGATGTCCATTTTTGGACGTGTGGTGAGGTGGTTGCGTGGGCTGCCCGTATGGGCCGGGAACCGTTACGATGCAGGAGATACGGCTTACCCCTAGCGTGCACACTAGGTATGTATATCTCCAACACGACCTGTGGTTACCATACAACGGGGTCATATCCCGCACGCATACCGATCAAAGTACATTATCCATTATCGTTCTAACAGATCTAGGCCGCTAAAATATTCGTGTGGACAGATGCCTTACCAGCATCCGACCTCACAAGAACAACTGCAGGGTTCTCAATAGTCAAGGCAGACTAGTGCCATTTAGCACCGGCCACCGTCGTCCAAAGCGAAGGTATTTAGGGCGTCCCGGTCCTGGGATAACATCCCTAGGGCTCGAACGGATGTTACTGGCATACGGTGTATAGACATATATTTCCTGCCGGCAGGGCATCTAGTATGACCGGAACCTGCCAAGTGAGTTACCACACCCAAAGGGAAAGATCAGAGCTTTAATGCATATTCCGTAGTTTCTCATCCAATCAGCATAGCTCCCCATCGCTGATCTGTATTTCCCACGGTGTTGACACATTTAACCGAGTTGATTGAGTATAAGTAGTTTGGGATTCCAACCATCGAGTATAATTTTGTGGAGCCTGTAAGGCCCAATAATATTGTAGACTGGATATTCAAATCCTTAGGGCAAAAGCAGGTGGGGGTTCTCAGCCCGGAATAGTATTGTCCGAGATTAGGCATGGCTCTGCCCGGACAAGACGGAATGTTGAGATCCCTGAATGCCTCCGCAATCTCAGGATATGCAACTGTCAGCGCGACTGAAGCGTCCCCGTCCTGCCTCAAAAAGACGGCGCCGGGTCCGTCCTGCCCTCGGACGGACGCCGACTTTGCCGTCCGTCCCCTTTCGCAGTGATCCCGGACGGACGGGACAGTTGACATCACTAGTTATGGGACGAACCATCTCCGGATTTCAACTGCACAAGAATTTAGTGTTATTGCAAGAGAATGAACTAATATTCCATTGTTGTTCGCATCATATTCTTGAAACCCTTTCGGCGTCATATCTGCTATATTATATTACTAGCACTGGTGGCGGCTTTACCGCCCCCAGGATTCGAAACGTTGAGCATGGTGGACTTGTTGCGATATCAGGCAGATCACCTAGACTCCTGCTGTGTATCCACTACTGTGTATCTTGATTTAGTGCTGCTGCATATCTGCCGCTGTGTATCTGCCGCTGTGTATCTGCAACTGGATCCGCTGTGTTGTATATCCACTAGTGTATCTGCTGCTGTTTATCTACCCCTGTGTATCCGACGCTGGGTATATTGTGCAGTGTATCTTGAACTACTTTGGTATATCCGCCGCTGTGAATATATATCCTGACCTGGTACTGTATATCTGGCTGTATATCTGTCACTGTATATGTATCTGCCATGGTGTATCTGCAACTGTGTCTGTGTATCCACTGCTGTGGGTCTGCTGCTGTGTATCTGCCACTGTGTATCTGCCACTGTATCTACTGTATTGTATATCCGCCACTGTATCTGCTACTGTATATTAGCCACTGTGTCTACTGTGTTGTATATCCACTGCTGTATCTGCCGCTGTATATCCACCACTGTATATTTACCTCTGTATATCCACCATTTTGTATCTGCCACAGTGTATCTGCTGCCATGTATCTGCCACTGTGTTTGCTGTGTTGTATATCTGCTATCGTTTTTGCCGCTGTGTATCAACCCCTATGAATGTGTATCTCGATCCAGCACTGTATATCTGGCACTGTATCCGCCACAGTGTATCTGCCACTGTATGTATATCTGCTACTTTATATCCTCCACTGTATATCGGCCACTGTGTCTGCTGTATGGTTGAGAGTGATCAAGTACAAAGAGAGAGATTGAATTATTTATCGTACAAAAGCGATTATCTACTGAACCATCTAATGGTAGAATCCATGCCTTTATATATCTACAAAATTTGAAGTTCGCTGGAGATGGTAGAGTGGCGCCAGCAGTGGCGAATGGTGGGTGGCGAGTGAAAAGTTGTGAATGGGTCTACACAAATGACTCAGTGCATTCTCCAATCCTTTCTAGCAGCTTCGATGGCATTCTAACAACTTCTAGGTCTTCAGGATAAATCCTGAGTCAACATGTGGATATCCGCCACTGTATGCGGCACTGTATCTGACTCGCGCCACGTGGCAAGTTCACCCGACCAATGACACTGCTTCAAGCAGACAAACCAAGTGTATAACTATTATAACTATTAGATGAACATTAATATAGTTGCTAGAACCTCGTTCCAAACGTAGGGTCGAGCATACGAATAGGCAGACGAGACCACCAATAAGATGTTGCCCAGCATGAGTCTATACATATAATCAGAGGCTATTTCTACAATTGGTCATTCTCGAGTTGGGATCAAGTGTTATTTTTGTCTAGTATTAGTGGAAATGTTCAATAGGGAATCATATTGCCTCTCAATCTTTCACGGACTTCATTCAATATTGTACACCATTCCAAATGCAACCAATCAACCCGCTTTTATCCCACCCAGCCCCGGTGTATGCTGCGCGGCCCACCAATCATATCCACCTGTACCTCTCCCTCAGCAATATACCTACATCGTGATATCTATATCGTACCGCAATACATATGCATTCACTCCGTCTTTTTTCACTGCTGCCAGCTGCAATATCCACATCCCTCCTCCTGCTTCAACCGAAAGCCAGATCTAGACCTTAAGAACAGCCCAATCCCCTTGGGAACGATCGTCTTCCATTAATCCGGCCATCTCCAGCTGTGGCGCATATTCATTTTGCGCATTCCACACTTTTGAGATACTGTCCATCAACTCAACCCGATTTATTCGGCCCGTTGCATCTACAACCCAAAGCTCATGCAACCCTTGAGGTACCACATCTTTTAATACTGGTCTATCGAAACAATCTGTTCCCAGGAACATTTCAGGTAGTATTGTGAGCATCTGAAGCTTCTTTAACTTTCGAAGACTTCCGATACGCCCAATGTTTGCTTTATCATCCAGCTCTTCTAACGATTCCGTCTTGCCGTGCCACAACTTGATGCCTAACACTAGCTCTTCTAGCGTCCCCGTGACAAACAGCAGCGCCTACCTTAGTCACTCACATTGCACACATCGGCCAAGAATACCCAGGTCGATGCTGAGAGTGTAATTGAGGTACCGGAGGTTTGGGCATCCGACCGGCAATTGCTTAAGCACCTCAAATCTATCGCTCGACATAGAAAGACTACGGAGTGTCGATGCCAATGGCATAGCTTGCGGCCAGACGTCCACAGTAATAGCCGATATACAGACAGTCCTAATTGCAGGGAAGCGAATAAAGAATGTTGCCAGCAGTGACAAATCAAACATAGGGTGGCATGGCCTCGCGGGCCTGTAGCTTGGGACTATGAATTCAACATGCTCGAGGAACGGGAAATACGGCAGGTTGGCAACGCCAGATGTGATGAGCGCTTTCAGTACTCTCGTGATACCAATTGGATTTTTCCCATCTTTGACTTCTAGAACTACAGATTTAAGGTTCTGGAGTTGCACGAGCCAAACTGAGACAGCGGCGTCCATCAACCTGGGTCGTAGTTCTGGCATCAATACCTGCTCTGAAGGAGATATAACGGCTTCCAAGAGCATTCCATTGGCATCATTGTATGTCGCCTCAATACCATAAGCGGAATCGTTTGCAATAGCGGGATACCATAGTTGCAGTTGCACAGTGTGAATATACGATGCCAGGTCGGGTCGGTTGAGAACGGTTCGTAGAAGAAGGTAGATGCGCGGCAAAACATCAAATATCCCGTTCAAAAATCGCGTCACACGACTTTGCAATGGTTTGGAGACCCTTGAAAGCACTACAAAGGTATTTAGCCGTATGCGCATTTCATCGCAATCGATTAAGGTGAAGATTGCATCGAGCAACTCGTGTGGGATCCTTGTTAATCGATCCATGGTAAGGTTACTAGACTGTATGTTAACAGTGGCTGCGATAGCGGGGGAATAGCATTGATGATTATAATGCAGATGAAGTTGCGGGAGGTCGCAATTTATAGTTTGGAGGTAACAGGGTCAACTGCAGAAGGTTCGCCGCGCTTAGCGCTCACACACAGTCCCATTTTCAACCCAACTTTAAGTCTGCGAATTTTAGTCCGATCACAACGTGTTCTTTTCGAAATATGCATAACTACTTGCTCTGTGACCTGTCACCCCCCGGTGTTTGTTTGGCGCTATTTGCAGTATCAGTAATAGCTATCAAGCGACTGCAGAGTTACAGCAAATATAGCTGAAAATCGACCATTCGTAGCCGTACATCAGGCATCGTTATCCCTAACTGCTCGAAAAGTCGTGTGCAGCGTATGAGTTTGTTTCTTTCCCCACACCTAATTTTGGGAATATTTCTAGGTAGATCCAAGAGCCAATGTTGGTATTGTTTTGAATTATGAATTTCCAACATCGAACCTGTCTAAGTGCATAGTATTAAGCCATCATTATTATACGTATACTAGTACTGGAGACGGCTTCGCCACCTTTGTCGAGATTAAGGTAATTGTAATACATTGTCTTCAGCCAGCTTCCAACCAGTGTTTGAGTTTGGCTTGAAAGGCAGCAGAAACAGTAAGAAACAGGGAAGAGGATATATAAGAAGTGAAGAGTAGTAGGAATCAGGCAAGCAGCAACTTTAGTATTTATCTACCCACCCCCACAAATCTGTAAAACTGAGTGTACATTGCATCTTATCGAATCTGTGTCCAGTATGTGGCTTTGTCTCTACTGAGCAGCATTCAGTTGAAGTCACAGTTGCAATAGAGGGCACCAGTCACTGAACATCAATATTGTTTATAGTTTGTTTACACTGTAATTAGTACTAAGTAGCAAATATTGCTATTGAGCTGTTTTGTGTATAGCAAAAATTAGAATATAATGAATAATAATTAAATTGTAGGGGAATAGTATGGTATGAAAATACAGATATAGTAAGCTTAAGTATAATATACAATGAATGTACAGTCAACTATCAGAGGTGTAGCAAATATATACATGGAACAATGTTCTTCACCCATTATACACCAATTGTACTTTAAAACTCCTTCCGATTAAGAGTGGATTATGTAGCAAAGAAGAATGATAGCAATTCGGCCGGACAGTCACCTCAGCTTTAGATCCAGACAGGAACAGAGCAGGTTAGAAATATGCAGTATCGGTTGTTAATACATCCGACCTGGCAATTCTCATCCAATTTGGGGATAATGTCCTAACCCATCACAATTGGGCAGGTTGCCCACTGGTTTCCCGGCGGGTCCATCTGTAGATTTATATAATACTCTTGTTTTTGTTGTATGATAATAGTATTCTATCAAAACTATGTATTCAATATTCAGTAATCACTCATTACAAGTTATGCAGTTTGTGATCTCAATCATTTTGGTCTCTGTGTTGTTTATTTTTGACTTTGTATTGGTGCTTATCTAGACAGTCAATTGTATCGATATGACTTTATAGATTTGCACAAAGCCTCGATGGTATAATATGCAAGACCAACAATTCATTACACTCTGTTAGTGTTGGCAACGGGTCTGGGTGACCCACCAGCGGTCCAGGTTCGGACTGGATTTACTGACTGGTTCGGTTCCAGAACCGTGCAAAAACCCCAACCCGCAGCATCTTGGCGGGCTACACCTGGACCCGTACCCGTCAACCTGCAGGTTTTGCCATGTGTGGCGAGACCTGTCAGTTCCGATCTCCGGTTCAGTGTTTCGGGATTTTCTATTTATGGTCAGATTTAGATACCCTACTGCTAATCACAAAATATTGACTTTCACAGGCGATTGTCCCTTTCGGATGTATTGACCGCCTTTATCCATAAAAACAAGAGTCACACGCTCTATGCCCCATCCTGAACATGATAGTCATCGGCGCGTCCATGATTTTTGGTTTTGCTTCATGAGTAATCTAGGTGGCGATTGGATGCAAACCATCATAAATGAGGTAATGGCAGTCTTTCAAGCCAAAACAGATAGTAACAGGCTCCCTGCCCCATTCTGAAAATGAGCGTCAATGGAGCGTCAATGATTTTGAGTCTTGTAAGTCAGCTAATTGAAAAGTGACTTGTCCGTTGTTATGCATAACCGATGTATTGGCAGCCTTTAATGACTAAAGAGAAAGCGACACGCTCCCTGCCGGATCATGAAAATGTGCGTCAATGGAGGGTGCACGATTCTTGGCCTTGCCTGATGGTCAATCAATGCGTGGGATGGCTGCTAATTGCTGTATATGGAGTGTTGACTTGGTTCGTAGGTTAAAACGTTCAGGATCACTGTGCTGCAGCATTGGAAACACATTACGTTGTGATTGTCCAGGAGGTTGTACTGACACCACATCTTGCTTATTAGGCTATAAAGGCTGCCAAAACCTTGTGTATAGATGTCTGCGATCCGTTGACACTCCGTTGTCGCTCATTCCCAGAATGAGGCAGTGAGCGAGTTACTTACACATTTGCCTAAAAAGGCAACCAATATTATGATTATAGATAACAACGATTAATTCACATTGTATTAACCTGACTTACAGGACGAAAAACTGTTGACGCTCCGTTGACGCTCATTTTGCCACAGGCTCTTCTGCATTATCCAACCATCGACTCTGGCAGAGAATATCAATTGCTGTGTTTTGGCAGTCATTCCATTCTTTTCATGTATGTTTTCCTTCATCACTTCATTGTTCTTTAATTGTGCATATAAATATATCCTTTAAAATATACTTTAAAGTGTCCGCAAATTGTAGCTACTGATAATACTCAAATATCCTGTTCCTTTCAATTAATGGTTGTCTTCAGCCTCAGATTTGCATAAAAGGCTGTCTTCATTCTTAAAATCAATGTCAGCGGTATTTCCACGCAGCAGATTGTGCACTCAGCAAATCTGGAATAAAATCTTTATCGTGCTTGCTATCCTTGGCATATGGATTATGATTGGGAAATCAAGTGTTTTGAGGTGAAGAATGTAAATACACACACTTGGATGGCATACCATCAATTTGGTAACTTTCATGTCCATCATTGTTATCTGGTGTTGGAGGTGGTGTTCCGGGCAGCGGTGGCCTTTCGGGCGGAGGTGCCGCCGGTTCTGTTGGAGGCACGGCGATTTCATTGCGTCTCCAACGTGTCTCCGGATTCTTAGCAGTAACATTTTGGCATGGAAGGCAGCCGGCCGTGTGATTTCTATAAACCATTGCCAGGTGTCTTTCCATTGCAGCCTTCACCTTCTTATGTACAGTAAACCCAGCTCCTCGCTTCTTCTCTTCTCGGACTTTGGCGCGAGGTTTCATAATCATTTGTTGCGTTTCCTGTATTGCGGCACGCGAAAACTCTCCTTTGGCTATTTTCGCCAGACTCAAGGTGAGGGGTATGTGGGACTGTTCAAGCTGGACACGATCTCCTTGCCTTGCCATAGTAGCAGACATGTTGAAAACCTACAAGAAATTAGTTGCTGCTTCTAAAAGGAAGATTCTGCAATTACCTCAACCATATAAGCCTCTGTATCCACCTCTGGAGTCTTTAAAGCCTGTTTAGTCCACTCATGGGGACCTTTATCACGGGATTCAGCCGCGAGAATCCCAGAGCTGATGACATCAAGATGGTTGATTTTGCGGACTGTGCGTACAAATGCCTTCGTTGACCATGGAGGTTTGCCGTTGCGGGCAGCGATAAATTTGTTGCGGAGCTCTCGACATACACCAGCTGTACATTGTATTTCTAGTTTATTGCGTTCTATCTAGATATGAAGCTACTCACATCCGATTGCATGCTGCTGACTATTATTGCTGCATCCAATATTATGTACAATTTTGAAATGTGCGTCTTGGGCCATATTTTCGGTGGCAGCAATTGCAGCGTCGCGGTGGACTAACTGGTGTCTGCGTTGCTGCTGTGTCTCACGCTGGGGCACATTGGATGAAGCACCTGTGGTTTGGCTTGATTCGGATTGTACCACATCGGGCTGAGGTGTTTGTGGAGCCATGACTTGCTGTTGTGGAAAAGATGAGGAAGATGATAACGAAAAGTGGAAAATCCTGAGGAATATATAGTAAGCTACAGGTCACAAGGGAATGAATCACTGTCAACTTGCACGTTCTACTCAAGATATATCCTGCTGCCTATTGCTGCAAGTTGCAGCTGACCCCAACAGGTCCGCGATTTGCAGTAAGTCGGTCCGATGATGTTTGTCTGTCTGGGTGTGTGTTTGCAGGGATACATTGAAGTGAATGACGGCTGATATCTCATGGTTGATGGATATAAAAAGGAAATTCTATGACGGAAAGGTCGTCTGGTGATGTTTGTCTCAACACATAGCCGGGATCTTACATGAGACAGAGGTTAACTATCATGTCATAACGTACAATTAGCGTTACTATTCCAACTGAAATGACAGTCAAATCGCAGATTTTGTTTTGTTCGAGTTGATCAAACGTACGAACCTTGACTTGAAGGAGTCAGCTTGCCTCCATGTGGTCCATATCTTGCAACATCCAAAATCTCGCCCAACAACAAGGTCAATAAACAATACAATGGTAAATGCTCTGAAAATGCACTTTTCCCCACTTCTGGAGTGCAAATACTGCAAATCGACAGAGATGTCCCCACGTCGACGTCATCATGCAAATGAAGCCAAGAGTGGCTTGGAAGCACAGAGTGTCCGAGCATTGGGAGCATTGCGCGGCTTGCTATTCAAAAAGAAGCTTTCGGCAGAGAAAACACAGGAAACGCTCATTTTATGCAACAATGAGAAAGAGAAATGGATCAAGGATTATGTGGAGAGAGGGACCGCTGAGGCAAGGAAGCCATTTCAAGATGCTGAGACAGCGATTATGCAAGAGCTGAACGATATGAGTACAGCTGAAAACGCAGGGGCAACAACCTGAAAGCCCGAAACAACGTTTGAACAGATGTTCAATGCTATGGGAGACAGTCTGAGAGATCGTGGAAGTTCCGATGAAGAGCAGGATCGGGAAGACGAGGAATATGATGACAATGATACAGAGCTCGGCAAGCTGAGTGACCATGATGAACCTGGCTGGGTGATGGGCACAATATCCAAAACAGTACAGCACCGCTTGGAGAGTTTTCGGAAGAAGCAAATAAAGCTTGCCGAATTGACCCAAGCGGGTTGGGGGTATACAGCCAACTACTTGGGTGAGAGGGATATGAAGTACAGGACTACCGAATTGAAGGTTCCTGCGGTTGTTAAGCCCCAAATAGACACGACTGCAGCCACACCATTGGCGACAACATTTCGAGAGCATATGCAGACTCTTGATATCGTCCGAGGACAATCGCTAATGACGGCAGTGACTTCTCGACCAGGAAGTAGTCAACTGAGGCTGGGTTTGGGGAAACCACAGTCACACCAAGTGATAGCGGTCATCTCGCCCAACGGGGTGACCGATTCAGTTCCGATTCAGGATGCAAAGCCTGTTGAATCCGTAAGCTTTTACCCCTGCATGCAGCATCCCTAGTTAATTACCCTATAGAAATCGGATATGGACGAATCTATGGTGACGGCACCCGCGTCGCTGGAGGTATAGATAGCCAAATAGTTTGTTTTGATGACCTATATCTTGGGGAAGCAATTTGTGTACCTACTTTGACACGTGTCAGCTTTTTCCTGATTTCAGTGACCAAATTGTGAGACCTGATATTTCATCAGTCTGTGTGCAAGGGTCGTATGGGCCATGCAAATGTTCTAGACTCCAAATCTAGTTGATAGATGGCCAGCAAACTTGATATCGACTGGCCAATTATGGTTACATTAGAACGCAATACCTGAAATAGAGACGGAATTTACTAACGATGTGTACCTCAGTGTTTTTATACAAGTAATCGGACGAGCGGTCAGTGCGCAGTCTGAACCGTGATCAATAGCAGCCGTTATGCAGCATTAGTTCATGCAGCTAACTGCATAACTCTCCTCTCAGACCTGCTGCACTGGGTCGAGTATTTGGAAATTGCTTATGGTACATCATGGCAATCGGGAAAACGAGCTGGAAAGAGAAAGGTCAGGAAGTCGCGCAGTTTGAATCTGAAATGAGTTGATCAATCTATATGCGGTAACATACCGGCTGAAAGCACAAAGACGCGCAGGAGCTACGTCATTGATTTGACCGATGACGTGAATAGTAGTGGCTTGGATACTGGGAGGCCTCGATGCTTTTGGATACAAATGATTCTGCCTAGAAACGGTATAATGGCTGTCAATAATGACGGTATGATTGTCAAAAAAAATGATCGCGCACAGAATGACTGATGGTATGTCTGTAATGTGAGTGTCAACGGAGCGTCAACAATTTTACTTTGATCTGTTCGGCAATCAAAGAGTTGCATAGTAACATCAATCCAAGGAGGGATTATTGACTGGCTTTGGATGCAGAAAAGAATGCGACATGCTCATTGCCCCATGGTAGAAATGAGTGTCAATGGAGCGTCAACGGAGCGTCAACGGAGTGTCACCGATATCTGGTCTTGCAACTTGAATACTGACTAGGCTGCGCGACAGCATCAAGCAATAATGACAGTGTTGGCCGCCTGTAGGGGCAGAAAGGCCCACGACCATATCGCTAGCACCTCCTAAGAATGAGTGTCAACACAGTGTGAACAATCTTTGGTCTCGCATCATGGGTAATTCAAGGCCCGTGCAACAGCATTCACTCATAATCATACTATTGGCCGCCTCTCTGTGCAAAAATGCTGGTTCCGATATAGCTACCACTTCCTACAATTGAGCGTCAACGGAGGGTCAACGATTTTCGGTCTCGCATCGTGGATAGTTCAAGGGCCGGTCAACGGCATACACCCATTATACTAGTAATGGCCGCGTTTGTAGGCAAAAATGCTAGAGACGATATTACTACCACCTCCTAAAATTGAACGTCAACGGAGTGTCAACAATTTTTGGGCTCGCATCATGGATAATTCAAGGGCTGTGCAATGGCAATCTCCCATAATCATACCATTGGCCGCCTTTCTGGGCAAAAATAATAATGATGATATTTCTACCACCTCCTAAAAATGGGCGTCATCGGAGCGTCAAAGATTTTCGGTCTCGTATCATGGATGATTCAAGGGCCGTGCAATGAATTACTCCCATAATCATAACATTGGCCGCCGTTCCAGGCAAACATCCTAGTGACGATATCGCTACCACATTCTGAAAATGAGCGTCAACGGAGCGTCACCAATTCTTGGTCGCGCATCATGGATAATTCACGGGCCGTGCAATGGCATTCTCCCACAATCATACCATTGGCCACCTTTCTTGGCAAAGTTGCAAATGGCGATATTGCTACCACCTCCTAAAAATGAGCGTCAACGGAGTGTCAACAATTTTTGGTCTCGCATCATGGATAATTCAAGGGCCGTGCCACGAATTACTCCCATTATCATAATATTGGCCGCCTTTCTAGGGCAAAATGCTAGTGCCGATATGGCTACCACCTCCTAGAATTGAGCGTCAATGGAGCGACAACGATTTTCGGGCTTGCATTTTGGATGAGCAGTCAACACTGCAACAGTGTTGACCCATAATCGTACTATTGGATGCCTTTATGGGCAAAAGTGCTAATGATGGTATCGCAACAATTTTGTCTTTGTATGTCCTTGTATTCAACCTCACACATATGCATGCGATGTCCCACAGGTCTGACTTTTCTCTTGCTTGTAGCTCTAAAGTCAATATTTAAGAACCAGCATTCTATGTGACTATAATGTATTTTTTGACAGTGACCAAGATTGAATTACCCCAAGTTCAATTTCCTACTGCGATGTCAGACACGACATCTCTAAATATCTCGTTGTTAGCGGTCATGATATCCTCAGAAAATGAACCTGTCTTTATTCATGATTTGAGTGACCTTACTTTGCAAATGATCCTTGATGCTTGGTAGGCTTTGTTGAATGAAGGCTCGAAGCAACGTATTGCTTGGAATAACTCAAGACAAGCGCCTTGGTGGAGATTCTACTCACACTGCGGAATTGAGGAGACTAATCGCCCCGGCATCATATGTATTCTTTGTTATCAAGTTCTTCACCATCCATCAGAACATGGGACCAGCTCAATCGGCAAACACTTGCTGCCAAGAGCGCATATCTCAAAGTTAAATGAATTAACAGTGTCAGAAGTAACCCTATTGACTAGTTCAACGGTCGATGAAACAGCTTTGGCCATACTTGAGCGGCAAGGAAGTCGAGGAATTCCGATTGTAAGTTCGCAACTAATTTGAAATTTACCATTCAGGTATCAAGTATACTTACTGAATTGACAGACGAAATGCTCTACACTGGCAGAAAAAGATTTTCAAACTGCCGAATTTCACCAAGACACCGGGAATCGCTGCCTCATGTTAGGTTTTGTTTTGGCGCATATTCCATGGAAAGCGATATCAAACCTCAAGTTACAACGGTCATACAACGCATTTCAAAGCGAACTTGTGTTACCATCAGCTAGCACCCTGAGTAATACCCGCGGGAGGGTATACACACTGCCAATGGATGCAATTAAGAAGCAACTGCCGTCAAGAAACAATGTCAGTTTAGCTTTGGTGGGATGGACATCGACGAACAAATTAGCAATAACATCAGTCATTGCCTATTATATGAATAAACATTGTGCTTTGTGGGAAGTACAACTGGCGTTCGATGAGGTTGATAGCCCATTCTTTTTCAATTTCGAAAGCTCATTGAGGATTGCAGGTGAAGGGTCAGCAGACGCGAGCACGGCTAGCTGCACATTTGACGGAAGTCCTTCACCTTTTTGAGCTCACTGCCGACCGTTTGCTCGGGATTACAACAGATAACTCTTCCTCAAATTACTCGATGAGTCGCAAACTACAAACTACCCTTAAGGCCTCCGGAATGGAGTGGCCCACATTGAGGAACCACATACCATGCACGGCGCACGTCATTCATCTTGCTTTGGGTGCATTCATGAACACTCCAGGTGTACAAGGCCTCACACAGACTTGGGAAGCCCATGAGCGCGATCAGCAATGTGGACGGAATGAAATCACTGACATTGGGAAGAGTCAAAGACTTCGAAAAGAGGGCAATGCTAGAATCAACAAGGTGTCGGCCATGTGACCAGGTTTAGCAAAGATAATTGAGAAAGTATGTATTTCAAAATATTTTGAAAGTGCTGAAACTGACCTTCATATAGCAGAGAATGGTTGCTGGATTGATTATGCTGACACCTGGTCATCGAAACGAGTTCATTAACTGTCAAAAAGCCAACGCCGGGATTGCAGTACTACACATCATTGATGTGAAGACTCGGTGGAACTCAACACTGGCGTTGCTCGAGTGTGACTACCGCTTAAGTCAATTCACATACGAGTGGCCTAAAAACCCCAAATACAGTGATTACTGGCCACTCTTTACAACACAAGATGAGTGGACAATAATCAAGTATGTCATGGAGGTTTCACTGCCATTCTGGTACTGGACCCTGTGGATGTCGAAACGACATACCTTTACTCTGCATCACGTCATTACGGTCTACAATGACATGTTTGATCACCTGGATGGCGTGATGGGAGCTTTGGCCCAGAAGAAGACACCATGGAAGGAAGACTTATCCTTTGCGGTGACGTTTGTGCGGCAAAAGCTGGCCAAATAGTATACTGAAGTGACTCCAACAACCGGTATGCTTCTCATTTTGGCACATATCCTTGATTCTTTGCGGAAGCTGCAATCGTTGGGGAAGTGAGACAAGGGGATGGATATCAATCCTGAAGACGAGACTTCTTATACTACCCAATACCAGGAGGCCTTTCGGATGTATGTGGAGAACAAATACTGTGCCAACCACAGACGTTTGCCGGTCACTAAATCCGAAAACATACAGAACAACAATCTCATCTTCTCCGCAATGGCTTCTGAATCCGCTCAATCTGCTTATGATCTATATGATTTGTCCAGTGATGATGAAGGATATCGAATGCCGAACAATGTGGCCGAAATGACACCTTGACCAAGCGATCGTGCAGCACGCTTATTGACAGCCGCTAGCCTCTATTTGAATTCACCTCCCGAATTACCACAGAACTGGGGGCAAATTAATCCCAATCATGATGATTACCACTCCGTCCCAATGGAGATTAGTAGAACATTTTGGTTACCGGATATCACCGACTGGTGGCGGAAGCAAGAAGAAACACACTCAAAGTACGCCGATATCTGCAATTTGGCTCGCGACATATTCTCTATCGTATCTCAGGATGTCGGAGTGGAGACCAGTTTTTCCCATAGGCAAGATGTGATCGGGTGGACACAGTCGAAAACCACAGGTGGGACTCTTCATGAAGAAGTTGTATTAAGGCATTTCACTCGAGCCAATAACGGATTACTGGCTGGCGATGACACAGTAGGGAATGCGAACAGCCATGATAACGACATGCAGATTATGAGAGCGGCGGAGGAAAAGAAGTTCCATTGAATGGCCAAGGTCCATGACTTTTTGGAGATGTGGCAGGGTAGCCAAAACCTACGAGCTACACAGAAGCAATCTGGCGCTCAAAATCAACAAATGACCTCTGTGGGATACATTTCTGACATGGAAGAGATGGTCAAAGCATCCTGGTCAAACTTTCAACATGATGGTGCGGCTGCATTTAAATCGTCCGAGAAATCACCTGTGCCACCAGCTTTGTCCGCAGAGGACCTCCCTGGAGGACGAACGCAAGTATTGAATGTCCGCCAAATCAAGCAAATCAACCGCCATCCTGCCGGAAGTGATGAGGATATCTCACCTCCAATCATTTCAGACACCGAAAATTGGCTTGACTGGAATGGGGACTTGGATAATCCAAATGACAGTGAAGACAACTGCAAGGCAGACGATGAATCTGATGTGGAACTGCACAATGGCATTGAGGATTCAGAAAACTGGGAGTAGCGCAATGTGAGTGCCGCACCGAATTTTCCTGGATTGATTCGGCCTATACCACGATCAAAGAACAAGGTTGAAAAGATGTTGATGATGGTCAGTATAATGGAAACAAGAAGGAATAAGGGGATCAGGAAAAAGTAGGACAGAATGCATCAATGTATTGTAACCAAGTTGATTATGTAATCTGAGCGAGCATTTTATTCAGAGATGTATTATGGATAAATATTGACCAGTCAAGTGAGAATATTGGTCAATAAACGAAGCTTTAGCGGACAGTATGCATTATGTGGCAAGATATATGATGTTGAACCGGATGAGAGTGACCAGTGCTGGAATAATACTCGGCTCAGCTATGCCATAGAGTCAAAACCGGATCATGCTGAACGGCATCCACGAAGTTCAAACATTTATGATTGCAATTATTGACAGCAGCAGATCTTGATTACATGGTACATTAAAATGAGCGTCAATGGAGCATCAATGATTTTTAGTCTTGTAAGTACAGTAATTGTAAGGTGACGTGGTCGCTGCTATCCATAACCATCATACTGGCAGCCTTTCTTGGCAAAAAGTACAAAACACGATCACTGCCCCATTCTGAAAATGAGCGTCAACGGAGCATCAACGATTTTTGGCTGTGCATATCGGGTAACCTAAGTGGTGATAGGTTGCAGCCATTCATAAACGAGGTAATGGCTGCCATTCAAGGTAAAAATAATACCGACACGCTTCCTGTCCCATCCTGAAAATCAGCGTCAATTGAGTGTCAATGATTTTTGCTGTTGGATCTTGGGTAATCAAAGTGTCGCAATGTGGTCAGAATTCATAGACGGTGTCGTGGCTGCCATTTCATTTAAAACATTGCAAGACACACAGGTTACCTCATCATGAAACTGAGCATCAACCGAGCGTCAACAATATTTGGTCTTGCATATTGCGTAATGAAGGCTTTGAGTGGATAAAGGAGCTCATAACTGAACAATTCACTTCCTCTATAACCAAAAATGCAACCTGTAAAAGGAAAAACACATATACCAAAATTATCAATGTCACAGATTGCAAAACATCGAAAAAGAGATTATCGGCTGTCGAATACCTAATTCTGATAATATACACTTATCCAGCTGCAAACATAAGAACATCATATTAATCTACAGACGGACCCGCTGGGCGACCCGCTGACAACCTGCCCAATTCAGACGGGTTGGGAGATTTGCATCTAACCAGACCCAAATTGATGGTTCGGGTGTATTGACAATCCAGACCCCCTATTTGGCAACGGTTTGGTTCTAACCCGGACCCAGACCGGAAGTGACGGTCCGGAACTGTTGCTAACACTACACTCTGTTGATGCTCACTTTCATGACTGGGTAACAAAGATATCATGCACTGTTTTGCTAGAACAGGCCGCTATTACTGTGTATATGAATTACTGCCACCAAGTGACATTTAGATTACCCAGGTTGCAAGACCAAAAATTGTTGCCGCTCTGGTGACACTCATTCACAGGATGGGGCAGGGAGCAAGTAACTCTCTATCGGCCTCTAATGGCAGCCAATACCTCATTTATGGATGTCTACATCCAGTTGCCGCTTAGAATACACAACCTGCAAAACTCAAAATGGTTGACGCTAGGCTGACGTACATTTTCAGAATTAGTTGTTGTGACCATCCTGTCGAGAGAATTGATTGATTGAGTCTAATTCTAAGATGACACCTAGCCAATATAGTAGCTGCCGGCCCTAACCCACATCCACATGATGACGGACTCTATAAAGATTCGGTCTCACACTCCTCCAGGGTGTTATCACGTCCGTCAAACAATAAACCATGGACATAAGTGACACACAACAAACAAAAGACAGGAGACAGAAGACAGAAGCCAAACCATGCCATGCCCAGAGCTCCTCCCAAACGACCACTAATGCCATTGAAGGCGTCAATAACGGGCCCATTGCTAATCTCGGGAGTCCCTTGTGCTGTCGGCTTCAACAATCTTGACTTCCAGTCAACCACTCCTCCTAAGGTGAGATACAGTGCTGTTGTACCATGACGGCAGCTGGTGCGCCGTCGATTCCTGTGCATGGGCAATTGGTCTCAATCATGGGTTGTGCTTGTCGGTCTCGGTGTAGATGTGGAAATTGCGGACACGTCTTGAGGACGACTGTGACTTCCGCTCGACAAACAAAGTGGAATATTGTAATTTTCTTTTCAAACACAAGTGCTCGTAACATGTTGTATGGTGGTACATATGTACGTACGTATGCGAAGGTGTGTCATGTTGAGATTAAGATTGGAAATGGTTGTGCTTGGTGATGATGGGTTCCACTTGGCGAGCAATGTGCAAGTGTTGATCGTAGCCAGTTCCGTTGCGGAGTGTGGTGAGGTGGAGTATGTGTCGGTGTCGGTGGCAACATTGGTATAATCTGGTGAACTGTAGCTCGTCAACATTGAAAATGCTTCTCCATGGCGTGGTAATCATCCCCTTGATATACAATGTAGTAGTGTTGATCGTCATCAATTTTTCAACGCAAGTGCTCATACTCGGTTCTAAGGTGGCGGACTCCCGATATTGAAATTGGAGACCCTTCTCCATGCCGATGTTGACTTCCGCTCGACAAACAATGTGGAAGGGTTGATTGGAGCCGGTTCTGCAGTTCCGGATGCTGGGGTACCTGTGCATGTGTCTGTGTCGGTTTCGATTTTGCAGATACATCCCCATAGCTGGAATTCCAATTGGAGTCTGTGCTATGTAGGTCTCTCATCCTCCTCATCTAGCCCTAGAAAGCTCATTCCCATAGATCGTGGATCCCCGTATGCAACCTCCAGGGTGGAGGTTGGGTTGTTGTCATGGATGGTTTAGGGCGATGGTACACACTGTGCAGCTAACACAGCTTCCTTGTCCTCTCAGTAGATAGGGTTCACTGCATGTATGGATTCATGGCCACAATTGCCACAGCCGGTCTCATGGGTTGCCCAAATCACGTACCCTGCCGACTGTCGCGGACGAACCTCCATGCTACCAGGGGGTTTGTTGTGTGTTTGCCGACATCTCCCAAGTATCCGTGTTCCATTACCCGCCCACTTCTCCTAGACTATCCAAATACTATACTGTATGTTGATGCCTCATCTTGGCTTTGCCACAGGTAGACCCATTACTTAATCGGGTCAAACACATTCTGATGTTGATCCGAACTCATCTAAGGATGTTGATTTTGACCCGAACTCACCCGACAGTGTGAATCCGAGCTTGTCCGAGGGTGTTGACCTGAGCTCTTCCGACAATATTGACATGATGTCTTTGGAGAGTGTTGACCAGATGTCCTCCGACAATGTTGACACGATGGTGCCCCAAATTCCGGCTACACTGCTCTCTGTACTCGGCCCGAACAAATCATGATAATATATTGTTCGATTACCGTAACCATGTATACACGCAGAACTCAGCTCTGCAGCCACTGCAGCCATTGTAGCCATCGCGGCCCTGGGAACCATCGCATTCCTCTACATGGTTGTGTGAGATATCGTAGAGAGGAAGCATTGTTTGCAATGTTGTATCGTTGTTCTGATTCTGTAGGTTGTTCTGATCCTGGATGCGTGTGCAACGCATCCGGGACCGTGCGGCCTCGCTCATATGATGCTTCGCGATTGGACTGTAATCTCGACATGATAACTTTCGAAAATGTTTTGCGGATCGTTGTCGAATCTGGGCTCATAACCTGTTGTACCGAGCCTATTGAGGCGATTGATTGACCGAGTCTAAGTCTAAGATGACAAATAGCCTATATAGTAGCAGCCAGCCCTAACCCACAGCCACAAGATGACGTACTCTACCAAGACTCGGTCTAACATGTGGCAGTGACCAAGTCTCCTTCTTATTTGCCTATGAAGGCTGGCAATATGTTGGTTATGCATAGGAGCAACCAAATGCATTTTCAATTACCATACATACAACATCAAAAATCTTTGATGCTTCATTGATGCTAATCATCAGAATGGAGCAGTGACTGTCTAAGTTTCTCCCTTGCCTGTAGAGGGTACTATAAGGTTGGTTATACATAACAGTGACAAATCAAGTTTCAATTAAATTACTCGCAGGATCAAATAACCATCACACTCAGTTGACATTCATTTTCTGAATGCGGTACTGTCCATGATGCTTTCTGCTTTGTCTTTTACGGCTACCAATAGGTTAGTTATGTATAATAGCAACCAAATCAATCAACAATTACGTCAATTGCAAGACCAACCATTGTTCACAGTCAGTTGACGCTGATTTTATGAATGGGTCTGTGAATGCATTCTATTTCATTTAGCTGATGAAGGCAGCGAATCAGCTAGTTATGCATAACTGATATCAAGTCACTTCTAAATTCCCACATATACTAGAAAACAAAATCTTACTCGTTGAGGCACATTTGGAAGTATTGTCCAATCATTATACGCAGCAACAAATTAGTATATGCAGATGTATTCAAACCAATTGGTAGCATTCCTGCCTCATTGTGACACGGCCCGTTGGCCAAGCTGATCCAACCACTAATGTTCCACAGCTTGAACTCATTCTATTACACTTTAAGTATCCTGCTGAATGACTCATTTTGCCCACCATAGTTCTGTAAATCACCCAATATTCACCTGTGACTGCCTACAATTTTCCTATAATGTATCTATAAGTGGCATTCTCAGTCATGCAACATATAGAACCTAGAGGACACACATTGACCCACTCTGTCCTACATTTCCTCTTTTCCTTCATTGCTGCTTGTTTCCATTTCATTGACAGTCACCAACACATCCTCAGCATATCTCTTAGACTGCCATATTTGCTGAATGCATCCATGATCATTTGGTGCAGCACTCACTTCCCACTGCTTAGGGCTTTCCAGATCCTAGAAGCCATTGTGTCACTGTACATCAGATTAATCAATACCCTCCCAGTTATTCTTGCTCTCGGTTGGACTATCCAAGTCAGCATACCAATTCGGCCGTTTGTTTGTGTCGGAAATGGTAGCCGGTACACTCTCCGTATCACCTCACGCTGGATGACTGTTCATTGTTCTGAATCTGCAGTTATCAAATCCTTGACTTCATCCTCCTGGAAGGTTCGTTGCAGACTAAGCTGGTGACACAGGTGATGTTTACCACAATTCACATCAGCAAAATGCAAATTGGTGTGGAAGCAACACGCAATTTTCCCAGCCACTCCAGGCAACCTCACCAGTGCTTCTAATCACTTCTGGACTCTCCCTGACCCCCCTGGAACTAAGCAATGTGCTCTGAGACTCTTAAAGAGCATTCTTAGGTGCTCCTGAAAGCACCTGCTGTTATGAAGGTGCATTCAGGATGCTACTACATCAGCAGAAAGTAATTCGGTCATCAAGCCACACGAAATCCTCCCAGACACTCCGGGCGACCTCAGCAGTGCTTCTAAGTACTTCCAGACGCTCGCAGACCCTCCTGGAGATAAGCAAAGTGCTCTCAGACTCTGCAAGAGCATTCTTAGGTGCTCCTGAAAGCACCTGCAGATATGGAGGTGCATTCAGGATGCGTCATCTAGGAAAGTCAAATTTATGAGATCCTGAGACCTCTGCGCAGCTCGGCGGGAGACTTCAAGAGAAGCTGAGACCGCTGCGCAGCTCAGTGAAATACTTCAAGAGCAGCCGAGACCGCTTCGCAGCGTTGCCAGAGACATGATGCCGTATTCTCACAGCAGTGGTTTTTATGTAACAATAAGGCATTTCATCTTATCATATTCATCTTTGTTACAGTCAGAAGATTCGCTACACCATTATATGGTATGCAGTATGTACGTCTCTCTCTATATATACATACAGTCAATATGGCCGCAGGGTACTCAAGCATAATCGGAGGAGGCCATGCCCATCAAGAGAACTTCTAGAGTTGCACCATTTGGAGGCTGTGGGGTTGAAACAATGGAGTTAGAAGTGAGAGTGCGCACCATCAACACTCCACCGCACCTCTCGCAACATCCTCAGGGAATTCCCGAGTAAGAGCGGTATTGGTTCAATGAGTGAAGGAATCATTTAAGCAGATATTATACTACCCGGCGTTGAGGATCTCACGCAATTGCGTGGATCAATGAGATCGCAAGTGAGACCAAATAGTCGGGGAAGATAGAGTGGGTATTTTCATTGTATGTGAAACGGCGGCACATGACCCAGGGCCGGGTAATGGCCATTCTATATAATTGGCTCGCCACGAGACTTAGACCTCTAGCAATAATTATACATATACACCTATTTACTATCACTCGAGTCCACGTTTGCAACCGGATATCATAATTACCATACGTATGCCTATAAGGCTGAGCGCTGGTATGAATGCCCTTACACAATGATCGCGTTTTCAGTGAACGGATATGTTTCGCTCACAGGATTTACATGTTGTACCCCTTCACTGACACGCCACAGCACAATGTCAACAATTGATATCACTGCGTTCAAACAACATATCGAAGCATGATTGATGCAGAGCATGGGGCTTCAATCAGTTCATCATTCAGTTGAGATACCTAACGGCGCCTGGGTTGAGTTCAGAGACCAATTGGCGCATAGTGGGTGTCAGCGGCGATGACAACAATTATCACGACTACAGACCACGACAATTCGATCCAGCCAATGAGAGAAACCGAAACTGATTGAGAGTTTGAGTCGAACCTCATTCCTACGAGTCAATCAAGTGCGACCACCAGCCGGAGAAGCTACAATGGAGGAGATGCATCGCCACAATGTTGACAATTATCATGAGTACAGGATTCAACATGACTAACAACAGAAATCGAATGCGATTCCTGCAAGTCAATTGAGCTCGATCATCAGTCCGAGGACCTACCATCAATGGCGCGATGTTACCCCTGAATTGGCAATCCCTAGAACCAAAGGCGAGGTTGAGAGACAATTGCGAGTCGGCACAGTCGCGACCACATTCCCTCAATTCGACCAAAGTGCATTGACTTCAATAGTTGTGTACACCTACAACTCTCGCACCATTGAAGCCTGGAGGACAGCGAAGACACCAAAGGCAATTGGGAGAGTCTCAGAATGGCTGCGATCTGAAATGAAACTTCCGACACTTCATCTCTGAACCTGGGGAAAACACTTCCGGCAATTTTCATAATTGCAAGATTCCGTTGAGACACAAGTTCACAAGGAAGCCCGCGATCCAGACAATGAAGAAGAAGTAGATTCAACCCTCCCAGAAACTGATGATAATCGCAGCCGAGACGACATCATGTCAAAGATCACTGAGGACGACCAACAGGAGATGCATGAGCACAATCAAGTGCTACTGAAACTCCTATCCGAACAACAAGCGAAATGGAAGAAGGAGAGAACCAGAATGCCTTCTGGACTAGACCGCAGCCAAGCCACTCACCGACCAGAGAATCCCAGAAATCAGTCCAAAATGCTCAAGATGGTTGACCCCTTACGGTACTGCGGCGAAGCGAAAGAGCTGGATATGTTCCTCGAAACATTCAGAATAAACATTGCTTCTGAAATGCACCTATTGCAAAGAGGCGATGCCGATCAAGTCAAGTACGAAGTCTCCTGTCTCGACACCTGGAATAACAACCCAGATGAGTCTTTGCGACAGCCAGACAATACGGACCCATCTGAGTTGGCTAGCGACCAATGAGAGGCCAATGACCTGTGTTCAATGAGTTCCGAACTCCTCACGAACGAGATTCAAAAGATGTACAGAGATAGAACTAGTAGCCTCCAATTCAGCGAGAAATGGCCTGCAGGAGTACCAGCAAGGCGGCGATAAGAAATGAAATTATCCACCATCCATCTCCGCACCTGCGGAAAACACTTCCGGCAATTCCAATAATTCCGGCTCTGGTAATTCAAAATCTGTCAAATCCAATAAGCCCTGTGGAGGCAGCCTTGCCAACTAGATACAGCGCTGTGGCTTTGAAAGCAAGTCTACAAAGGCCGAAAGGTCAACCGGCAATGCACTAGCTGCGGCAGCGGAGGCCACTATACCTTATTTGCAACCTCGGATGGGATACAACGGCACCGAATTGCCTTAAAACCAAGAGTCACTCTGGAACGTCGGGCACTGATGTGAAGCCTATATCTATGTGTCACACAGAGACCTAATCCGGCGCATATCATCTATGAAGTCCTTGTATGAAATATACACGGCAACATGCAGCGAGTCAAAGCACTAATCGACTGCGGTGCATTGAGCATCATTATATCACCGAGCCTAATCAAGAAACTCGAGCCACCATACGAACCAGCATTTACCTTCACCCTGGGCTGGTGCTGATGTCGGTCAAGGAGAGCCGAAAGGTAAGTCTCTTCGTTTGGTGTTTTGAATACCTTGAACCGGTTGACTAATCGGAGCTTGTAGATAGTCGTCCCAATGTAGGTTCACAACCTAGTCATGGGCTTGCCATGGCGAGAAACCCGGGACTAGAGCATAGGTCGATTGAGAGCCCTATGAACACCAAATGGATTGCAACGGGCAAAGATTTCAGAAGCAGATCGCGCAAGTCCTATGCCGGAACGCAGTGAGGGACACAAGAATCATCAGTCCAGCTACCCCACTCGATCATCTCTGAGCTAGTGACGAAGTGGTCGAGGCATTCGCCACATGATATGGCCAAAGTCAATGGTTGCTGGGAGCATCGCTGGAAGGCATCACCGTAGGTGAGAGACACCCCAGGATGCAGAATGTGCGAGCAGGAGCTGCGGCGGCAGTTGCGCCAGAAGAGTGACACAGTGACGGTGCTTGAATGACTGGTACCGGCTCGCCGAGACACAATGGGAGAAACTGGACAATGGGGGTGGTCTATTGCGACGAACCGTCTGATCCAGCCAACCCGGGACCCCTGTGCATCTCCACTCTGCCAAATCACGCTCCAATGCAGACATGGCTAACGAGAATAGGAACTGACATAGTTAACATGGAGATGCTAACGACAGGTGATGTGGGTCGTATCCCAGCACAATATCAAGAATTCACAATATCAGGATTTGTCGTATCGTCGTGAGATACATAGACTATGTTGAAGTATGCAACAACGATATGCCAACTCACGCACCACACCTTTCACGGCATCCAAAGGAAATTTGTGAGGAACAGCGATTCTAGCTCGAGGAGCGTAGGAAGAGAGTGAGAGGCAATCACAGGGTAACCCGGCTATGAGGAACCACCCAAATTAAGTGGATCCACGAAATCTCGGAAAGAGCGAGAGAGACCAAGAGCTGGGAAAGATTGACTTCCAATCAGAACCGCTTGCGGCCGCACCAATCTCATTGGCGAAGCAGATGGATCGCAGACTGCTGCTGTGTGGACTACCAAGCTCTCAATTATGCCCCGGTGAAGAACAGATATCATCTCTGATTTCAGAGATGCTCAACAGAACCCCAGGAATGCCTATCACCTGATCCGAATCAAGGAAGGTGAACAGGACATAACCGCGGTACGGGCATTTCGAGCACTAAGTCATGCCGTTTGGGTTGATGAACGCACCAGCTACACTACCACCAAGCAAAATCACCAATTATAGGAGATAAGTTATCGGCAGAGCAACGACGCTTAAATGAGAGGGATGACCCTACCGGATGTGCCGGAAGGAAGTACCAGAATGCACATACCGACAGAAAAGGCCAGTGGCGATATATGCATCCACACAGCGGAGATAAGAATACCAGAACAATCAACATTCGCACCTAGCATCCGGAATATGATAAGCCCAGCTAGAGAACAATTGCTATGGTCGATCAAGACGAGTTCAAATCCCGACATTTCCATGGAACATCCATTGTCAAAGTCCAAAACGATCGACGTTCCCCTAAACGGGTCAGTCATTACACGGTCAGCGCCCACAGTCAGAGACAACGAGAACAGACCAAGCGAAGTCTAAAAAGGTGGAAAGCAGTCGAAAGGTCAACACGAATATAGTCGAAACCTGAAGCAAGTCTAAACACCAAGCTGGTCGAAACACAAAGTTAGTGGACACACAAAGCTGGTCGAAACATCAAGCAGGTCGAAACATGAAGCAAGCCAACAAGAAAGTCCAAAGCAAGTGGAAAAATGGGACGAATGCAAGTGCTAAAAGAAGATGAAGGCAAGTGCAACAATGAGACGAAAGCAAGTGCCAAGATGAGATGATTGCAAGTGGACAAATGAGACAACGGAAGCGGAGTCGACCAAGACCAGCCCAAAGACAAGCAGGGTTGAACACCTCCGAAATCCAGAGATGAATGCTTCCGAAAAACGCATCGGTGAACACAGATCACCAAAAGTCAACTGAGGTTCATAAGTCTACCAAACCACAGCAGCAAAAAACATTTCTGTCTGGGCGGAATGGCTCCGTCAGAGAGGACGCGCTCCGTCAGAGCCGTCAGAGACACCACGGTGGTGGATTACTCCGCGTCACATATCACCCTCCTATCGCCGTTTCACCATTTCTTCTCGCCCTGTTGGTCTCATATATTACACAAACACTCTGGGGTGTGGCCAACTGTGACCATACGTCGGAATGGGCTCATTGGGTACACGATTGCATCAGGATTGCAATGCATCGATGAAGCTGCGAAAATCTCTCCTTGCGTTCCGTCTACATTGACCTCGAGGAGCGTAGGAACGTGAGAAGTTATGATACTACCCAGCTGTGAGGATCCACGCAATTGCATGGATCCACGAAATCTCGGACAGAGCGAGTGAGACCAAAAGTTGGGAAAGATAGAGTTCGAATTTTCATTGTATGATAAGAGGAGATGGAAATGAGATGATGTCTATCTACTCCGGGGTCCGCCGAATATATACTCCCCGTCACTCTGTCCACCTCCATTACCCCTGTATCTCCGTTCATCCGCCATCGCTGCTTGAAGATGTACTTGATCGTGCATGTTTGAGATGCACTTGGAGACGGAGATCGAATGAACTCAGAGATGCACTTGGATGCCGGGATTGAGCGAGTTTGGGGATGTACTTGGAGGCCGAGGTTAGGTTGACTCAGTGATGCACTTTGAGGCCGTGATCGAGCGAGTTTGGAGCTGCACTAGGACACCGGAATAGAGTGAACTCAGAGATGAACTTGGAGGCCGTAATCGAGCGAATCTGGAGATACACTTGGACGCCGTAATCGAGCGAGTTTGGAGATGCACTTGGAGGCCGAGATCGAGTGAACTCAGAAGATGCACTTGGAGGCCGCGATCCATCGAGTTTGGAGATGCACTCAGAGGCTGTGACCGAGCGAGTTTGGAGATGCATTTGCAGGCTATGATCGAGCGAGATTGGAGAAGTACTTGGAGGCGGTCGATTTGGAGGGAGGCACGATGGGAGCTGAGACTCTATTCATTGGTTAACTTGTAATTGTGGGAATGTAGAGAGTTGAGTACAACATCCGCTGAGAGATGAGAAACTGGCTGGGAGCGGGAGACTGTCGATCTTGGGATGATGCTGTACTTGGTGTATGCTGTACTCTGTGTTAACTCATGATAATGGCATGGAGAGATAGAGAGGGATAACTTAACTTTGTGTTCTTAGGTGATGGTAGAGTTGAGCACAAGAAAGTGAGAGATCGGGACAAATCATCATGAGACACTGGGACTTAGAGAATTTTGTGTGCGAGTCAATTGACCATCCACGATATGGCAGGTACGAGTCCCGATCCGGCGCGAACTATCACTGATATGAGCTCTTCCCAACCCAATCAGGCAAGTCGTACCCCTGATTTGTGATATCCGCTCATATCCTCCATATCACTCTCATCTTCTTCCCCCATCTCTCTCTTTCTCGTCCACAACTCAACCATCATCGCAGAACACAAAGTGAAGTCATCCCTCTCTATCTCTCCATGACATGATCTTGAGTTGACACCAAGTACAGCATACACCGAGTACAGCATACACCGAGTACAGCATCCACCCAAGATTGTTTGTCTTCCCTTCATTCACATGGTTACGAGTTGAGCCCTGAATGTAGCTTCCGCTTCCGGCGTATCTCCCTACACGATCGACCGCCATCAGCCAGCTCTCCATGAGAGCTCAAAGGTACAGCCACATTGTCACATTCCCACCATTGCGAGTTAACCACCTGATGGATAGAGGCTCATCACCCGGTGCGCCGTCCATCGACCGCCTCCAAGCACTGGTCCAATCTCGCTCGATCACGGCCTCCAAGTGCATCTCCAAACTGACCCGATCACCACCTCCAAGTCAATCTCCAACCTCGCTCGATTACGGTCTGTAAGTTCGCACGAGCATGGCCACCAAGTGCATCTCCAATCTCGCTCAATCACGGCCTCCAAGGACATCACCAAACTCGCTCAATTACGGCCTCCAAGTTCACTCGATCACTGCCTCCATGTGTCTCTCGAAATATGCTTGATTACCGCCTACAAGGGCATCTCCAAACTCGCTCGATCATGGCCTCGGAGTATATCTCTGAGTTCACTCGATCGTAATTTCCAGGCGCATCTCGAATTGATCTCAAGCACTGCCTGCAGCCAGTCCAGATATAGCGTGTGTAGATGGTTAGCTATATAGATACATAGATACATAGATGAGAATACAAACTGAATACATGACTGTCATTCGAGGTGCTCACAGACATGTTGCCGGCGCTCTCAGGTGCTCCCTGGCTTGTCGTCGGGGCTCCCAGGCTTGTCGCCTTCGCTCCCAGTTATTCTGAAGGCCGGCAGGAATGCCCTCCTAGGGTCTGACACTCCTGAAATTGACGCATCTAAGTTTACACTCCACATCCTCTCAGACAATCCTGGAGGCTTCCAGTGACTAAAATACATTTTGCTGATGCTATGCAAGGCGACCTGTCGCCTGGGCGACGGGTAGCGTGTAATTCTCCGTCAGAGGGTACGAGGATCCGTCAGAGCCGTCAGAGCCGTCCGGAACACCCGGGTGTTTCTGCCGGCACTAAGAGTTGCTGCTGATGCATGATGTCAGTCAACAACCGATTAGGGTCTAAGTCATCGACAGAGCAATGAACTTCAACAAGGTGGGATGACCGTTATAAACAATGCATCCTTCCGACAAGCCAAAAGCCCATCGGGAGACAGTCTACCGAGACACACACTGACACGTCGCCCGACAAGTCAACTGAGATATCAACCAGATAAGTCCTACCGACAAGGCAAAGGCCACGAGGATACGGTCTACGGAAACACGCGCCGAGAAGTTGTCCGTGATGTTGACCAGCAATGTCTACCAAGTCAACCAAGATTCTATTGAAGCCGCGTTTCGGGAAGGCAACGAGGAAGTCGATCGGATGGTCACCGAAGCAGACTTCCAAAGACAACTACCTATTCAAGCAGCATCTAGAAGTCACTGCCACTTACCAATGACTACCGCTGGAGAGATATTCTATGAAGTACTGCACGAAGCCTCAAGAAAGCGCAGGCACGCTTGAACTCGGTAAGTATAACCATTGTAGAGAAACCTACATGTTATATATCGACGAATAAGACGCGATGGATGTATATGATTGACGGCTACGACCGATGCTGCCAGCGGAAGATCCCATCGATGTCAAGTCACGAGCGGAAGCTCTACCACCATGACAAGTTGGACAAGGACCTACCCCAAAATTCACGCCACTGGAGTGCTGATCGTTGGAGCATGGGTTAGGAAGTTAAGATAATGGAGGACGGGATCACTTTTGGATGATTTCTTTTTTCTCTCTTCTCTTCTTCTCTTCTTTGGAACTCGGCCCAGTACAAATGGTGTCGGCGGAGGTTTTTACCACCTGCCAATCGAGATGGAGTTTCCCCGTGCGCCGGATCCGCCAGAAGGTGGCCATAGAGCTATACGGATCGGTTGTGGGACTTATGGGTTCGTACGATAGCGTATGTAGGATGGTTGTCTCATTTATGGTTCCATTTCCTTTACTTTTCCCTTGTACGGTTTATGCAGCTCAAGAGGTCTGCCCCTAAAGAGTGGGATAATGTAAGGGCGGCACGTGACCCAGGGCCTGGTAATTGACATTGTATATAGTCGGCTCACCACAAGACTTAGATCTCTAGTGATAATTTTACCTATAAACAGATTCACTATCACTCGAATCCACGTTTGCAACCGTAATGCATAATAACCATACGTATGCGTATAAGGCCGAGCGCTGGCATACCTGTCCTTACACTATGATCAGATGAGATGGAAATGAGATGATGTCCATCTACTCCAGGATCTCCCAAATGTATACTCCCTGTCACTCTGGCCACCGCCGTTACCCCGGTATCTCAATACACCCTCCGTCGCTCCTTGAAGATGTGATTGGAGGCTGAGATTGAGAGATTTTCGACATGCACTTGGAGGCCGTAATCGAGCGAGTTTACAGATACACTTGGAGGCGGTCAATCTGGAGGCGGTAGTTCTGGTGGGAGGTGCGACTGGAGCTGAGAGTCCATTCATTATTTAACTCGTGATTGTGGGAATGTAGAGCATTGAGTACAACATTGTCTGCCGACAGATGAGGGGCTGGCTGGGAGTGGGAGACAGTCAATCCTGGGATGATGCAGTACGCCGTGTTTACAGTACTCAGGGTATACTTGATTTCGGTGTATGCTGTACTCAGTGTATGCTGTACTCGGTCTATGCTGCACTCGGTGTAGGCTGTACTTGGTGTATGCTGTGCTCGGTCTTAACTCTTGATCATGGCATGGAGTGATGGAGAGCAATGACTGAACTTCGTGTTCTTAGGCGATGGTAGACTTGAGTATGAGAATGAGAGAGATGAGAGGAGATGGGGAAAATCATCATGAGAAACTGGGGCTTAAGAGAAGTTCGTCTGCAAATCATTTTGCCATCCCCGATTCAGCAGGTACAAATGGCGATCCGGAGTCTAATTACACTGATCCGAGGACTTCCTAACCTAATCAGGGAAGTTGTACCCCTGATTTCTGACATCCGCTCGTATCCTCCACATGATTCTCATCTTTATCCCCCATCTCTCTCTTTCACGTCCAAAACTCAACCATCCTTGCAGAACGCAAAGTTGAGTCATCCCTCTCCATCTCTCCATGCCATGATCATGAGTTCACACCGAGTAAAGTATACACCGAGTACAGCCTACACCGAGTACAAGCATACACCGAGTACATCATACACCGAGTACCCAAGATTATTTGCCTTACCTTCATTTGCATGATTACGAGTTGACGCCTGACCGTAGCTTCAGCTTCCGGCGTGCCTCCCTACATGACCGCCCACCCTCATCTAGCTCTCCCTCAGGTCCCACAGATGAAGCCTCCATATCACATTCCCACAGTTGCGACTTAACTAACTGATGAATAGAGTCTCAGTACCTGGTGCGCTGTCCATCAACCACCTCTAAGTATTCATCCAAACTCGCTCGATTATGGACTACAAGTTCGCTCCATCGCCGCCTTCAACTGTATCTCCAAACTCGCTCGATTATGGCCTCAAACCTCGCTTGATTATCGCCTCCAAACTCGCACGATCACGGCCTCTCAGTGTTGCTGCAAATTGTCTCAATTACGGCATCCAATCTCACTCGATCACGGCATCCAAATATATCTCCAAACTGGCTTGATTACGGCCTCCACAAGTGCATCTCCAAACTCGCTCAAAAACGTCCTCCACACGTGCATCTCCAAATGCCCTCAATCACGATCTCGGAGTGCAGCTCTATGTTGACTCAATCACGGCCTCTAAGTGTATCTCCAGATTCTCTCGATTACCGCACCCAAGTGCATCTCCAAAGTCTCTCACGCACTGCCTTGGAGTGTATCTCTGAGTTGACCCAATCGTCATTTCCAGGCGCACCCGGAATTGTCCTCAAGCACAGCCTGCAGCCAATCCAGATATACCGTGTGTAGATCGGTAGCTACTTAGATACATAGATGAGAATACACACTGAATACATGAGTTTTAACAATCGTTGAACGATATGTAGTAGCCTTGATTTCCAGGTGCACCAGCAGCATTCCCAGAGAAAATGTTGTTCCCAGACTACTCTGCTGCGATTTGAGGTGCTCCCAGGCTTGTCATCGGCGCTCCCAGGTTTATCGCAGGCGCTCCTAGGTGCACCCAATGTTCTTTCGGGCGCTCCGAGGTGTTGCCAAACCTATCACAAGAGTCCCATGCTACTGCTGTAGCAGTGATCAGAGATCCCAGTTACTCTGAATGCCCGCCGGAATACCCTCCTAGGGTCTGATACTCTCCTGAAATTGACGCATCTCAGTTTACACTCCACATCCTCTCAGACACTCCTGGAGTCTTCCAGTGACTAAAATACATTTTGCTGATGTAAATATGGCTTACAGAATAGTCAAATTATGGAGCTCCTGAGACCTCGGCGCAGTTCCGGAGAAAAGACTTCAAGCGCAGCTGTGACCGCTAAGCAGCTGTGCGGGAGACTTCGAGAGCACTGGAGGAGACTTGGTGCCATATTCTCACAACAGTGGTTCTTAAATAACCGCAAGGCATTCCATATTATCATGTTTGTCTGTATTGCAGTCCGATGATTCACTAAATCAAAATATGGCATGCATTATGTATGACTCCGTAAATATATACATACTGCCAATCGGGCCCCAGATGGTACTCGGGCATAATCGGAGGAACACCTGGAGACCATCATGGAGAGAACTTAGAGATGCACTTCTTTAGTGGCCGTTGCGGTGATACTATGGTGTGAGAAGGCAGACATGGCACTATCAACATGCCGCCACGCCTCTCGCGGCATCCAAAAGCAATGCATGAGAAAGAGTGAGCTCGGTTCATGGAGTGTAGGAATTGGGTGAGAAGATGTGATACTAGCTGGTTTTGTCGATCCACGCAATTGCGTGGCTGCATGAAATCTCTCGGACATAGCAAGTGCGACTGAAACTCAGGAAAGATAGAGTGAGCATTTTCATTCTATGATAGGATGAGATGGAGATGAGATGATGTCTATCTACTCCGGGGTCTGCCGAATATATACTCCCTGTCATTCAGTCCACCTCCTTTATGCATGTATCTCAGTACACCTGCTGTTGCTCCTTCAAGATGTACTTGGAGGTTGTGCTCGAGCGAGTTTGGAGATGCAGTGGGAGGCCGTGATTGTGCAAACTCAGAGAATGTAACTGAGCGTGTTTAGTGATACACGTGGAGGCTGTGATCGAGGGAATTTGGAGATGCACTTGAGGCCACGACCAGGCGAGTTCGGAGATCCACTTGGAGGCTGTGATCCAACCAATTTAGGGATGCTCTTGGAGGCCGTAATTGAGTTAGTTTAGAGATACACTTGGACACTGTGATTGAGAGAGTTTGGAGATGCACTTGGAGGCTGTGATTGAGCGAGATTGGGGGAGTACTGGGATGCGGTCAATCTGGAGGCAGTCATTCAGGAGGCGGTCAATCTGGGGGCGGTCGATGTGGAGGAGCTCAATGTCGCGGTTGTCACTCTGGAGGCGGTCATTCTGGAGGGGGTAGTTTGGGAGGGAGGCATGACAGTAGCTGAGATTCTATTCATTGGGTAACTCGTAATGGTGGGAATGCAGAGAATTGAGTCCAAACATTGTCTGTCAAGAGATGAGAGACTGGCGGGGCAAGGGAGACAGTCTATCTTGGGATGATGCAGTCCGCGGAGTATGTAGTAGGCAGTGTATGCTGTACTTGGTGTATGCTACACTGGGTGTTAACTGTTGATCAGGGCATGGAGAGATAGAGAGCGATGACTTAACTTCGTGTTCATAGGTAATGGTAGAATTGAGGATGAGAAAGAGCGAGATGAGAGGAGATGGGGGAAATCATAATGAGAAAGCGGGACAAAAGAGAATTTTGTGTGCTAGTCAATTGACCATCCCCGATACAGCAGGTACGAGTCCCGATACGCTATGTCATAACACCAATTCAATCTCTTCCCAACGCAATCAGGCAAATCGTACCCCTGATTCCTCATATCCGCTCATATCCTCAACATGATTCGCAACTTCATCCCCCATCACTCTTTTTCTCGTCCATATCTCTACCATCCCTGCAGAAAACACAGTTAAGTCATCCCTCTCAATCTCTTGCATGTCATGATCATGAGTTGACAGTGAGTACAGCATACACCAAGTACAGCATACACCGGATACAGTATACACTGACTACAGCATACACCGAGTACAGAACACAACGAGTACAGCATACACCGAGTACAGCACACACCGAGTACAGCATACACCCAGTACAGCCTACACCGAGTACAGCATACAACGAGTACAGCATTCACCGAGTATAACATACACCGAGTACAGCATACACCGAGTCCAGGATACCCCGGGTACAGCATTCTTGCAAAATTGTGTGTCTTCCCATTATTTTCATGATTATGAGTAGACCCCTAAATCTAGCTTCAGCTTCCGGCAAGCGTCCCTACATGATCGACCACCATGAGCCAGTTCTTCATGAGCGCACAAATGTAAGGTCACCTGTCACATTCCCACGGTTGCGAATTAACTAGCTGATGAAATGAGTCTCTGCACGCAGCGCGCCATCCATCGACTGCCCCTTGGTACTGTTCCAAACTCGCACTCTTATGGCCTCCATGTTCGCACAATCAAGGCCGCCAAGGGCATCTTCAACCTGGCTCAATTACGGCCCACAGGTGCATCTCCAGACTCACTCGATTACAGCGTCCAAGTGCATCTCGAAACTTGCTCAATTATGGCGTCGAAAGCTCGCACAATTATGGTCTTCCACATGCATATCTTCAAACTCGCTCGATCACAGCCTCCAAGCTTATCTCCACACTCATTTGATCACGGCCTTCAAGTGTATTTCCAAACTTGCTCGATTACGGCCTCCAAGTTTGCACGATCATGCCCTCCAGGTGCATGTCCACACTCGCTCGAACACGATCCCGGAGTGCATATCCAAGTTCACCCGATCATGGCCCCCAACTGTATCTCCAAATGCGTTCGCTTACCGCCTCCGAGTGCATCCCCAACCTGGAACAACCACGGCGTCGGAGTGCATCCCTCAATTCACTCGATCCTCATTTTCGGGCTCACTTCGAATTCGGTCTCAAGCACTACCCGCAGCCAGTCGCGATATACTGTCTAGATCGGTATCCATATAGCCACATAGATGAGAATACAAACGGAATACATGAGTTTCAAAATTCGTTGAACGATCAGTAGTAGCTATGATTTCCAGGCCCACCTGCAATGTTCCCAAAGATGTCGTTTTGCACAGACTGCTCTACAGTGATTCGAGGTGATTCCAGGCTAGTTGCAGGCGCTCCCAGGTGCTATCAGGCTTGTCTTCGGCGCTCCCAGGCTTGTCATCGGCGTTCTCAGACTCATTGTCGGTGCTTCCAGACTTGTTGTAGGTGCTCCCAGACCTGGTGTCGGTGCTCCCAGAGTTGTTGTCGGTGCTCCCAGACTTGTTGTCAGCTCACCCAGACTTGATGCCGGTGCACCCAGGCTTGTCACCGGCCCTCCCAGGTGCTGCCAGTTGCACCCAAAGTTCTCCCCGGCGCTCCAAAGTGTTATCAAACCTATCACTACTACTCCCATGGCACTCCTGGGCCAGTCATCAGCGATCCCAGTTACTCCGAAGGCCGGCGGGTGATCCCTCCTACGGTCTGATACTATCCTGGAATTCAGGCATCTAAATTTACACTCCACATCCACCCAGACACTCCTGGAGGATTCTAGTGACTAAAATGCATTTTACTGATGCAAACACAGCCCCACCATCTTGTATATAGTTTCAGCAGGATCCTTCGAGAATCTCTTCATTATCTGCAAGGTAACTGAATGCTGGTATTTGCATGCTTTGAGGGCAGGATTCCTTCTGTGTAGCATGTACGCGTTAGTGAACCTGTCTGATAACCAAAAAGGCATTGACCTTGGACATTTGAAGCAATGTTCCTTCCTCTGCCGCGCTCTTCAATTCCAAGCAATTTACAGATTCCATTGTATGCAATCCTGGGTTACCCCCTGCCAATATCCTGGTACTGCGTCAAGCAAAATGCCTTACAACAACTTGTGTGCAAAGAGGCTCATTGGTGGATTTTGACAGTCTACAGCAAATTACGTCTCACCCGAGCCAAAAAATTGCGTCTACTCTGACCACTCGTGGTATAATGGAAACTATATTGAGTGCCGTAGTGGAGAGATTAGAGTACTCCACCTTGGTTGCCTCTTGTTAATGCCACCAGTCCGTTGTATCTAGTATCCAGACTGTATGGCTAATTCCGATGGTGTCGGAGTGTTTAACATTCACATTTGCATTATCTTGGCCCTAGTTCTGTGGTGATTGATGCGGTTAATTCGAACGAAGTCATACAACTGTCACTGCGCATGTTGTGCAATCGCTTTGTCCGGGTGTTGTTACTGCCACCTTTTCAGTAGCTAAGGATTTTGCATCATTGTTGAACATATCATAATAATTAAAATGAGATTGAGCAGATGCAGAAGCCAGTCTGGAGGGGATGAGATTGTTGCCCGGTATTTTGTATGTTTTAATGACAGACAATCATGTATATTTGACAAAGTATTGATTCTCCACCTCCTGCCGAAATGCCACTAGGTATTGAGTTATACAAAATGTCAGGTTTTTACGATTGATTAGCATTCCCATGCCGCATTTCCTATACTGTCGTAGCTTCCTGACAGGACCAAGGATATATGCTGAAATGAGATGAATACTGGTCATAGGGCGTAACATCAGCATAATATTAGGACAGCGTCTCTTGTGCCAACAGTATAGAGAAGTGTATGACATCCTACCATTAAGTCATCTTTTCAGCCAAAGAGTGCTTAACGCTCTCAATATGTACAAAAGTGTCATTGGAGAGAGTAATATTGTGATCTAGAGGAACTGTAGGCCGTATCAACATTTGCGTGGTCCACTATCTGAATCGTGTGACAACTTCCATCACATACATGATGGTGGTCCATTCATCCTGTGTTGTGAAGAGTGAGGGGTACTTACTGTTTTTTGATTCTTGAGCCACTGCCAGGTGAATTCTTGGAATCAGTAGGCTTGCGCTACTGATTCCATTGTCAAATTCCACCATGGATTCATATTCATGATTGGTAGTGATGCAATTTGTACATTGGCTTGTTGACAGTTAATGACCTTATTTTGACAACCTGGTGACAGTGCACTCAATACAGTGAGCATGTGCAGCAATTTGAAGGTCGGGTTCAGAAGTTTCAAAAATTTGTGATATATGTAGATTGTCCATTATCTTTCCTGAACTGTGTCACCTGGGCGACACCCTGTCAATTCTAGCATTCCCGTCTCGTCAATGTGTTTGACTCTTTCCATTGTCTGTGTGTTCAATATGCCCAAGTTGCTGATTGCACTCATGGGCTTCCCAAGACATTGTGCGGCCTTTTACATGCAGACTGCATATATATGCACCTTGGGCAAGCTGTATGACTTGCACCATGGACGGTATGTGATTTCTCAATGCAGGGCATTTCGACATGGAGGACTCAACGGTTGATATTAGTTTCGGAGTCATTTGGAAACTTAAGAAATCATTATTCGATGTATTTCAAACGAAACAGCAGTCAGTAGATGTAATACAAAGAAGAACTGACTTTATATGTACGGCTAACCGTGCAACAGTGTGGTGACCATTGACTCAGTATCCTAAATATTGGTTCAAAATAGGCAAAGAATTAGTAATCATCCTCATCGAAAGCATGTTGAATTTCTGGCAATGCCCAATGTTGATCCCTATAGCAAAACATGCATCAGCAACAACCTGAGTTTCAATCAGAAACACGCAGGTGTTCCGGACAGCTCTGACGGCTCTGAAGGAACATCGTAACCTCAGACGGAGAATTTCACGCTACCTGTTGCCTAGGCGACAGGTTGCGTTGCACACATACCTCCTTTACTGTGTGGTGACGTATACGCACCATCAGAACGACACGTCTGTTACACTCTTCGCAGTGGCTGCAGTGAAGCTGACGCCGTTTACACAAAGCCTGGCGATGATTATGTCTTTCTCCGGCCGCCGCTTCTTTGGGAATGCTGCTGGTGCACTTGGATATCATAGCTACCACTTATCGTTCAATGATTTTCAAAACTTATGCATTCAGTTTGTATTCTCATCTATGACTCGATGTATCTATATAGCTACCTATCTAGACCTCCGTTACCCCTGGATCTCTGTACACCCGCCGTCACTCATTAGTGATGTACTTGGAGGCTGTGATCGAGCGAGTTGGGATATGCACTTGGAGGCTGAGATCGAGTGAACCCGGAGATGCACCTGGAGGCCATGATCGAGTGAACCCAGAGATCAACTTGGAGGCCGTGAAAGTGCGAACTTCTATGCTGTAATCGAGCGAGTTTGGAGATACACTTGATGACTGCGATTGAGCGAGTGTGGAGATGGACTTGGAGGCCGTAATCGAGCGAGTTTGGAGATACACTTGGAGGCTGTGATCTAGCAAGTTTGGAGATGCACTTGGAGGCCGTGATCAAGTGAGATTGGACCAGTACTTGGAGGTGGTCGATGCACGGCGCAGCTGGTGCTGAGACTCTATTCATCAGTTAGTTAACTCGCAACCATGGGAATGTGACAATGTGACTGAACCTTTGAGCTCTCATGGAAAGCTGGCTGATGGCGGTCGATCGTGTAGGGAGGTACACCGGAAGATGAAACTACATTCAGGGGTCAACTTGTAATCATGAGACTGAAGGGGAGACGAACAATCTTGGGGAGATGCTGTTCTCGGTGTATGCTGTACTCGGTGTATGCTGTACTCGGTGTATGCTGTACTCGGTGTCAACTCACGATCATGTCATGGAGAGATAGCGAGGGATGACTTAACCTGGTGTTCTGCGATGATGGTTGAGTTGTGGACAAGATGGCGAGAGATGGGGGATGACGATGAGAATGATATCGAGGATACGAGCGCAAATGAGAAATCGGGAGTACGACTTGCCTGATTGAGTTGGGAAGACCTCGTATCTGTGTTTGTTCGCGCCGAATCGGGACTCGTACCTGCCGTATCGGGGATGGTCAATTGACTCGCACCCGAAATTCTCTAAGTCCCAGTTTCTCATCATGATTTCCTCCGATCACTCTCTTTCTTTTGCTCAACTGTACCATCACCGAAGAACCCGAATTTAAGTTATCCCTCTCTATCTCTCCATGCCATAATCCTGAGTTAACACAGAGTACAGCATACACCAAGCACAGCATCATCCCAAGATCGACAGTCTCCCGCTCGCAGCCAGTTTCTCATCCCATCACAAGTCAACCAATGAACAGAGTCTCATCTGCCGTCCCGCATCCCTCCAAATCAACCGCCTCCAAGTTCTCCTCCAATCTCGCTCGATCATAGCCTGCAAGTGCGTCTCCAAACTCGGTCAGTAACAGCCTGAGAGTGCATCTCCCAACTCGATGGATCACGGCCTCGAAGTGCGTCTTCTGAGTTCACTCGATCTCGGCCTCCAAGGGTATTTCGGAGTTCATTTGATCACTGTCTCCCAGTGCATCTCAAACACGCTCGATCAAGTACATCTTCAAGGAGCGACGGCGGTTGTACGGAGATACAGGGGTAACGGAGGTGGACAGAGTGACGGTGAGTATATATTCGGCACACCCCGGAGTAGATAGACATCATCTCATTTCCATCTCCTCTTATCATACAATGAAAATTCGAACTCTATCTTTCCCAACTGTGGGTCTCACTCGCTCTGTCCGAGATCCCCGCAATTGCGTGGATCCTCACATCCAGGTAGTATCATATCTGCTCACCTTGCTACGCTCCTCGAGCTTAATGTAGAAGGAACGTGCAGAGAGATTTTAGCAGCGTTACCCATTGCATTGCAATCCCGATGCAACCGTGTACCCATAGAACCCATTCCGATGTATGGTCACAGTTGGCCACAACGCGAGAGTGTTTGGTTGAAATAGGAGACTGACAAAGCGAGAAGAAACGGTGAAAGGGCGATCGGAGGGCGATATGTGACGCGACGCGTGGTCTTGACGCCGGGCGCGGAGTAATCTGCCACTGGCGTGTCTCTGATGGCTCTGACGGACCGTGTCCACTCTGACGGAGCCATCCAGCCCGGACGGAAATGAGTTTTGCCGATGTGACACATGTTACGGCTACTTGGTAAGTTGGTGTCCACCTGCCCAAAGTCAAACCAACCTGATCTTCCAATCGCAACTACCTCTTGATTGGATCCACATTTGGTAAGTATTCAGTCTTAGAAATGTTGCTATGCGTGGTGGCGGACAACAGCACCAGCTCACAGCATAATGCTCCATAAAACTGCTGTCAGGCTAAGTATTATATTGCATTTTAAGGAATATGTGCAAAAACAAATCCATATATACCGTAGCAATTCCATGTATCATGGCGAACATCTGCAGTTGCAAAGTTCTTAGATACCAGTTCAAAGCTTGTCGGCTCACAATTCAGTCAATATATACTAGATATAAATATTGAATATAATCTCCCTTTTCAAACTTACACTTGCAATCCCTGGCCTTCTTTGTTTCTTCAGTATGGCCACAGCAATTTCTGTGGCGGTTCAAGTAGTCAGTTCCGTGACTATGGTGACTATTGACTTGTTTCAGTGTGCAATGTGTGGTTTTGGAAGTAAGTGCTTCCCCATTGAGTGGGTCCCAGATTCGGACTGATGGAGAAGATTGTGATGTCTGAAGCTCCACATGATGCCAGGGATAGCTGTCTTCTCAATTGCTCAGTGCAAATGGAATCACCAGGCAAGCGCACATTGAGAATTATCACAATCGATAGAACACGTAGAGTTCACTCTCATGGAAGCCCACCAAACCTCAAGTATGATTTGTAATGTGACATGGCTCGAATCACGAATTCAGATACAGTAATCATTGGAAGATATCGTAACCTCTATCAATATGGTATTCAAATACTTTGAATCTGACATGGCATGAGCAATGTGAAAGCTGGGTAACTCAACATCAGAGACTGTCAAAAGATACATTACTGTAAATTACAACTTGTCTTGCTCAATAATGACACTAGAGCTACAAACAAGAACAAAGTCAGACCTGTCAGACATTCCATGAACATTTGTGAAGTTGTATACAAAGACATAGTGAAAAGTAAGACTGTTTGAAACTAAATCTAGAAATGATGCAATGCAGTGCATTGCTGTGTAGCTTACTGAACCCTGACAATAACTGTTGATACTCCATTGACACTCATTTTAAGGAGGTGGTAGCAATATTGTCACCAGCATTGATGCCCTTACAGGTGGGCAACACTTGGATTATGGGTAAACATAGTTGCACAGCCCAGCGATTATCCAAGTGGCAAGAGGAAAAATCTCTGGCGCTCTTTTGACACTCATTTGTAGGGGGTGGTAGTGAGAATGCAATAAGCATATTAGAGAACAGGCAGACCCGTGAGAACCTGTATGCAACATTTTGAAGTTGTATATAATAACTTACTGAAAAGACTGAGTGTTAAAAACTCAGTTTAGGAAAGATGCAATGTAGTGCTTTGCTGTGTAGCTAGGTGACACCGGACAAAATTGTTCATGCTGCATTGATGTTCATATTTAGAAGCCAGTTGCACCATTGTGTAACGGCGGCACATGACCCAGGTCCGGGTAACGGCCATTCTATATAGTCAGCTCACCACGAGACTTAGATCTCTAGCGATAATCGTACCTATACACCAATTCACTATCACTCGAGTCCACGTTTGCAACCACATACCATAATTACGATACGTAGGTCTATACGGCCGAACGCTGGCGAACATGCCCTTACACTATTATCACTGTTCAGTACACGGATACGTTTCGCTCACGGGATTTCACAAGTTTACCCCTTCCGACGTGCCACATGATACAGTCTACAATTGAGAATAGATCCTTAAAAACGACATATCGAAGCATGATTACTGCAAGCTCGGATATCGATCGTTTCATCATTCAATTGAGCACCTTGATGGCAGCGAAGAAGAGTTCAGAGAACGACTCTCGCATGAGACGCCTCACCGGCGATGACGACAATTATCACGACTACAGGCCGCGACTATTCGATCCAGCCAATGGGAGAAACCGAATAAGATCGAGAGAATGAGTCGAACATCATCCCTACGAGTCCATCGAGAGCGATCAGCAGCCGGAGAAGCTACAATGAACCAGACGCGTTGCCACAATGACGTTAATCACACGTACAGGATTCGACCGTACAAACGAGTGAATTCGAATACGATTCCTACAAGTCAATTGAGCGTGATCATCAGTCAGAGAACCTACAATCAACGACGCGATCTTATCTCTGAATCGGCAATACCGAGAACCGAGAGCCAAGTCAAGAGACGATTGCAAGTCAGCGCATCGTGTATACCTACACCTCTAGCAACCTCAAAGAAGCCCGGAGCACAGCAAAACCAACACAGGCAATAAGATTAATTCCAACAATCCTGATTCGGGGAATTCAAAATCGGTCAAGTCCAATAGCTAAGCCAGTGGAGGCAGCCGTGCCAACTATAATCAGCGCCGTGGCTCTGAAAGGAAGTCTGCGAAACCTGAAAGGCAAACCGGCATTACACTCACTGCGGCGGAGGAGACCACCCAACCTTATATGCAACCTTGGATGAGATACAACCGCACCAAATCGCCCTTGAATCAAGAGTCATTCGGGAAGGTCGGGCTCTGATGTGAAGCCAATATCTCTGTGGAACACGGAGACCTGATTTGGCGCATATCATCCATGATGTCCTTGTTGGAAATATACACGGCAACATGCGCCGAGTCAAAGTCCAAATCAACCGCGCGGCAATGAGCATCATTATATCACCGAACCTACTTTGGAAACTCGTGCTACCATACGAACCAGCATTCACCTCCACCCCGGCCCGGTGATGATATATGTAGAGAGTCGAATGGCCGGACTCCTGGTTCAGTATTTTGAATACCTTGAACCGGATGACAAATCAGAGGTTTTAGTTAGTCCTCCCGAGGAAGGTATACGGCATAATCCTGGGCTTGCCGTGGCACTAAACCCGGAAATCGATTGCTGCAACGGTCGATTGACAGCCCTGCGAGCGCCAAATGGACCGCAACGGGCGATGATTCTAGATGCAGATTGGACAAGTCCTCTGCCGGAACACGGTGAGTTAACCACCAGGGTGATCCTTCTCCGGGTATACAACTACTCGGGGCTACCGCATTCGATCATCTGTGAGCTAGTGAGGACGTGGTCGAGGGATTCGCCATATGACTTGGCGAATGTCAAGGGTAGCTGGGAGCATCACGGGAAGGCATAACTGTAGGTCAGTGGAACCCCAGGATGCTGAATGCGCGAGCAGGAGCAGCGGCGGTAGTTGCGGCAGAACAGTGACACAGTGACAGTGTTTGAATGACTGCTACCGGCTCGCCGAGAGACGAAGGGAGAAACTGGTCAAAGGTTCCTGGTCCTATTGTGACGAACTGTCTGATCCAGCTATCCCGGGACCCCTACCCATCTCCACTCTGCCAAGCACGCTACAATGCAGACAAGGCTAATGAGAACAGGAACACACATACTTAAATTGGAGATGGTAACAGATGACGGGGGTCACATCCCAACACAATATAAAGAATTGTTGTATCCTCGTGCGATACAATGACCATGTGAACTTATGCAGCAAAGATACGGCAGCTCTCGCACCACACCTTTAAATGCATCCAAAGGGAATTCGTGAGGAAGAGCGCCGTAGGAACAGGGTGAGAGGATATGTCAGGGTACCTGGCCGTGAAGAACCACACAAATTACGTGGATCTACGAAATCTCGGAAAGATCCAGTGAGACCAACAGCTAGGAAAGATAGAGTTCATCACCGCCTGTGGCAGCACCGATCTCATTTGCGAAGCAGAAGGAAGGCGGACTGCAGCTTTCTGTAGACTACGGAGCTCTCAATCAAGCCCCGGTGATGAACTAAAATCCTCTCCCACCGATCTCGGAGATGCTGAAGAGGACCACGGGAATGCCTATTACCTCATCCGAATCCAGGAAGGCGACAAGTACAAAACCGAGCTACAATACCAATTAGAAAAAAGTCGTCAGCAGAGCAACGACGTTTAAATAGAGGGATGACATTACCGGAGATGCCTGAATGAAGGACCAGAGTGCACTTAACGACTGAGAAGTCCAGCGGCGATAATTCACCCAGAGACCGGGGATACGTGTACCTGGCAAAGAATCAACATACGCACCTAGCATCCGGAAGAAGATAGGCCCATCTAGAGAATTCACGGCCAAAACCCAAAGTCAGAGACAACGAGAACAGACCAAGCGAAGTCCGAAAAGGCAAAAAGCAACTCGTAACACGAAGCAAGTCAACAATCAAAGCGAGTCAAAGAAAGGACAAAGCAAGTGGAAATATGAAGACGAAGTAAGCCAAGAGACAAGCGAAGGCGAAGACCTCCGAAATCCAGAGACGAAGGCTGCCAAACGACGCGTCGGTGAACAAAAGTCAACAAAAGTCTACCGAAGTTCATAAATCAACCAAAGCACCACGGCAATCAACACCTGATTTGAGTCTAAGTCGTCGACGGAGCAACGATCTTCAAACAGGGATATGACCATGTCAAAAAATGCGTCGTGCCCACAAGCCAAATGCCCACCGGGAGGCAGTCTACCGAGACACACACTGGGAAGTCAATCATGAAGTCAACTGAGAATTCGACTGGTCAAGTCCTACCGACAAGTCAACAGCTACCGGGATACAGTGTACCGAGACTCGCACCGAGAAGTCGACCGGCAAAGTCTACCAAGTCAACCAGCATCTGGAAGTCAATGCCACTAACTGATGACTACCGCTTGAGATATATTCGACGAAGCACTGCACGAACGCTCAAGAGACCGCAGGCACGCTTTCATATGGTTAGTATAACCATATCTAGAGAAGCTCACTTGTTAAATGTCGATTAATGCAACGCAACTTCACGCGATGTAATTGACATATACGATCAATGACCACCGAAGGGTACGTCCAATGCCGGCAGCGGAAGCTCCCATCGATGCCAAGTCATGAGCGGAAGCTCTCTACTAGCCTGACGATTCCGACAGTGACCTACGCCGAGATACGAGCTACGGGAATGATGGTCGTTGGAGCATGGGTTAGGAAGTTGAGATAATGGAGGACGGGATCACTTTTGGATGTTTCCTGGTTTCTCTCTTCTCTTCTTCTCTTCATTGGATCTCGGCCAGGTACAAATGTCGTCGGCATGGGTTTTACCACCAGCCAATCGAGGTGCAGTTTCCCTGTGCACCAGATCCGCCGAAAGGTCGGCTTGGCACTGTACTGATCGGTTGTGGGACTTAAGGGTTCGTACGATTGCATACGTAGGATGATTTTTCAGTCTTTGTTTCCCTTTCGTTTCAATTTCTCTTGTACCGTCTATGCAGCGCAGGGGGTCTGCACCTACTGAGAGGGATGATGTAATGGCGGCACGTGACCCAGGTCCGGGTAATGGCCACTCATTATAGTCAGCTCGCCACGAGGCTTAGATCTCTAGCGACATCAGCAAAAAATATTTCCGTCCGGGCCGAATCGCTCCTTCAGAGTGGACTCGCTCCGTCAGAGCCGTCAGAGCCACCCCGGTGGCGGATGACTCCGCGCCCGGCATCAATTCAACGAGTCGCATTCCATATCGCCCTCTGATCGCTGTTTCACCGTTTCTTCTCGTTCTGTCGGTCTGCTATTTTAAACAATCACTCTGGCGTTGTGGCTAACTGTGACTATACGTCGGAATGGGTTCATTGGGTACATGCTTGCATCGGGATTGCAATGTGATGGGTGACGCTGCGAAAATCTCTCCTCGCGTTCCTTCTTCCTGCGCGCAAATGCAATTCTCTGTTTACTAATTATACAGGATTGCAAGGCGATGGGTGACGCTGGGAATATCTCTCCTCGCGTTCCTTCTACCTGCGCGCAAGATGCCATTCTCTCATTACTAATTATACACATCATTCCACATCTCCAGATCTATGTGGCTATTGACAATCCATCGTTCGTTCCATCCGTCTCCTGTCTTGCTACTAGTAGCTATCTCTGGAATGATTTGCGCGCAGCCGACAATATTTCCCACGCTGAAAAGTTGCAAAGCAACGGCTGCCGGTGCATTCTTACTTGTACAAATTTCTCGACCGGATCCAAGTTACCCGAGTTTTCAGGTATTGTGGTGAGCGCCAGGGCTAACCAGTACTCAACGAAAGCTCCATCATCGTTTAGGAGTTTGATTTTGAATAGTCGTTGCAGTTGCCACGGAAGACGCCCATTCAGCGCGCCATAACACCTCCCCCGGCGTTGCTTTACCCACACCCAGTCGTTGCGTCGATCCCCTCCGCGCCAGCTCTGGCTTCCTGGGCATCGACACATCTGAGATATGCGTTCACCATCTAAACCCTCAACTTGAACCTTAATACCATGGTAAATACAGAGCTCCATTGCATGCAGTTGTTCATATGATATATACGTCTTGTTACGACTCTTATGCTTGGTAAACTCGCGCTTGCCGCTGTATATTGCCACGTGGTGCGTTGCGTCTTGTGTATTGTCGAGTAATGCTCTGAAGTCTTTGATCATAGCATCAGGATGCTTTCTATCACGGCGGTTTTGGGGCCCCATGATTTCGGGCTTCGCATATGACTGGGAGCCCAGGGGTGCAGCCAGATCAGCACCGGAAGGGAGGACTTTGCAGGCGGCAACGCTGTTCTCCCGACGCTGAGCGAGGGCTTGGAGATTGAGCTCTCTGATTTCGAAGCAGAGATTGCCACGCTGAAAGGTGATTACTTGCGGCAGGTAGTTGAGATTGTGATTGGTGGCATTCCAACCATCCTTGAGGTTTGTTTTGTGTGCTTGTTCATGTCTCTTGGTAGAATACTGTTGCAAGGTTCCGTATCGACGAATCTGTTCAACCCA
>Ga0307515_10001900_pt1 | contig 46488 bp, 36 predicted proteins | sample 17_EM_MG_FD_194513 | JGI IMG/M metagenome (GOLD analysis project Ga0307515, IMG submission 194513) | Populus trichocarpa ectomycorrhiza microbial communities from riparian zone in the Pacific Northwest, United States - 17_EM | ecosystem: Host-associated > Plants > Roots > Unclassified | place... | reverse complement strand
TAATTATTGATGGTTAGCTTTTGAAGCATAAAAAAAGTATCCTTATTTTATTAAGGATACTAAATTAAGCATTAAGCTTCTTTAAAATAAAATTTAATAAATTATTGCTAAATAATTTAGTGTTCGTTTTTGGTCGGAAGTCCGAGAGTCGGGAAGTCCGAAAGTCAAAGATGCAATTCAGACTCAAGGCTTTCGGACTTCCCGACTTCCCGACTTCAATTATTCTTTATCGTCTTCGGTTTTGTAAGCCTCTTTTTGGGCTTCGGCCATACGTTTTTTAAACTCTGGGCTGTTGGTATATTCACGCAGTTTCTTGCTGGCTTCACGCAATTGCGTCTTTGCCTGTTTAATTTCGGCATTATCCCGGTAAGTACGCATCTGTTCGCCCAGTTTTCTCATTTCCTGCTTTTGTTCTTCCATTTGCGGGTTGCGGAAGGCTTTTCTTAAGCTGTCGCTCATCACCCTCAGTTCATCGCGTTTTTTACGAAACTCCGGCGAATCAAAATGACCGCGCATTTCCTCGCCCATTTTTTTCAATTGTTCGGTTTGCTCTTTTACTTCGGGCGATATTTTGCTTTGCAGTTCGGCCTGGTATTTGCGATAGTTTTCATCTTTCCGGTCGTCATGATATTCGCCTTTTATGCTGTATTTTTTTCTGAGTTCGGCATTCATCCGTTTAAACTCGGCGCTGTTGTAGTAGGCGCCAACCTTTTCGCCCAGCTTGCCCATTTGTTCGCTCATTTTGGTGGTTTCACCGGTTTCGGCCCAGTTTTTTTGAAAATCTTCGGCTATTTTTTCCTGTTGTTCCTGTATTTTCTTTAACTCCGGGTTGTTGTAAAACTTAGCCATCGCCTCACTTTTTTCTTCCATCTGTTTTTGCAGTAGCTGAAACTCCGGGCCGTTGTAGTATTTATCAATCTGTTGGGCATACTTATCAACTTCGGCCGTTAACTTATTCAATTCTTTATCGTCAAAGTTGTCATATCGCACTTCGGCAAGCCGTTTATGCCTGGCAGCGGCTTTGGCGGCAACATTTTTTGGGGCTTTAACAGCCTTTTTGCGGGTGGTATCGGCAAGTAGTTCTTTTAATGCGGCAGGGTAGGTGATTTTTACTTTTTTGATGGCTATTTTACCATCGGCTATGGTAGGGTTAAGCCAGGCAATACTGCTGATGCCTGCGGTTAGTATTGCAACAGCCACTAAAAGATGGCGTATGTTGCCTATTGGTTTTTGGGTTTTCATGATCCGTTCAATTCTGTTTAATAAATGATATTTTTTTCCGGTGGCGGCAAGGGCCATTTGCAGGTTTACCTGCCTTTTTTGCTCCAGTTTTAATAGTGCATGCGCATACACTAAGGGCTGGGCGGTTGTTTGTACTACCAGGTCATCGCACCGGTTTTCGCGTTCCTGGTTTATTATCCTATTAATTAATTGGGCAAAGGGGTTAAAGAAAAGTAATATGCTCATAAACTGCTGCAACAGGTTAAGCAGGTAATCGTTACGTTTGATGTGCGATAGCTCATGCAGTAAAATAGCTTTTATCTCTTCGGCAGATAAATAAGTAGTTAACGAAATAGGCAGCAATATTATCGGGCTAAAAAAGCCAATCATGCAGGGCCCATCAACAAAACGACTGATATTTACACTTACATATTTGCTGATGTTCATTTGGCGGCAAAGCGTATCCACATAATCCTGCATCCTGTCGGATGGCATCATGGTACGTTTAATCTGGCTTATTTTTTGCCAGTTTAAGCCCATCTTTAAAAGGTTGAATGTTAAACCGATAAAGTAAATGGCCGATATATAAGGCAGATAACCTTCAATGGCATAATAGTAATAGTTATGTTGTGCTATATAGGGGATATTAACCAGGGGCAGCTTAATATCGGGTAGCAATGCAGGAGCGTTTGCCGCCAAATTTATCCAAACGTGCGCCTGTAACTGGCTTACAAATGTGTAAATAAACCATAAGCTTATGGTAAGCATAGCAACCATTGCTGCATTATGCCTTTTTATGGTTGATAACGATGGTGCGCAGGTAAATAACAGGCGCAACGCAAACCAAACCAATAAACCCTGCCATAAGGAGTGGATAATAGTGATACCCAACACCTGGCTTATATTATAGAACACACTTTCCATAACGTTTTATTTTTTATGCTGATCAAACTGGTTCAAAAAGTTTTTAATGGCATCTATCTCATCCTTTGAAGCCCGGTGCTGGCCAAGTGCCTGTATCACCAAATCGGATGTGGAGCCTTTAAATACAGTAGACAATATTTTATCCAAAGCGTTGCTTTGTGCCTGCTCCTGTGTAAACAAAGCTTTGTACAAATGCGTTTTGGAGGTAGTATCGCGCTCGACCATACCTTTATCATGCATAATTTGCATTAGTTTAAGCGTGGTAGTATAACCGGCGTCTTTGGTTTTGGCCAATTCTTCATGCACATCACGTACGGTACATTGCCCCATTCTCCAGATCACCTGTAAAATTTCGAGCTCGCTTTCTGTTGCTTTTATATCCATTTTATTTTAATACGAATTCCTTCGTACAAATATCTACGATAGATTTCGTATATGCAAGGAATTTGTAAAAAAAAATATCAAGTAGTAAGTATCAGGTATCAAGTATCAAGATTTTTGATGTACAGGCGATTTTGTCTGAATCAGAATTTACAGAATTTTGTAATTATCGGAATTGGCTTTTTAAATCCTGTTCATTCTTTAATTCTGAAAATTCTGATTTCAGACAAATGTGTTAGGGATTGGCGTGGATACCGGCCAAAGAGTGCAATGCCTGCAGGCGTATGAACAAAAAGCCCGGGCCGCAGGCAACACCATATTTAGATTTGAGATGTTAGATATGAGATTTGAGACAAAAAACAGAGTCGCAAGAATAATTGGGAGTAGAACTTTTTGTCTTAACTCTTAACTCTTGATTCTTGCATCTTGATTCTTTTTCCCTACTTCAAAGCCTGGTACTTATTTCCGTTAGCCGGATCGGCTTGTAAAAATAAGTTCATGGCCTGTACGCGTTCCTGCGGATCGGCCTTGCTGTATAACAATACCAGTTCATCGCTTTTGGCGGTATAAAATATCAGCGGGAACATGGAGCCCACGCGCTGCCTGTTAACCTGTTGCAGAGCTGGTAAAAAGGAGGAGATAGCTTTGCGGCCTTTACTCACATTATCGGCCATCTGATCGAGCCCGTTGCGGTGGTAATCATACATAAAGCCGCGTAGCTGGGTATAAAGCTTATTGTTCAGGTTTTCGGATAACCAATAGCGATTTGTATTGCCGTCAAAAGCTTTCCAGCCTTTGTATGATCCGGCCTGGGCATTGTTTACCACTGTTTGCGCGGCTGCAAAATAGGGGCTGCCCCCAAAGCGCGAAAAGGTATCGTAATCCATCCCTACAATGATATAGGCGTAAAAGGCCATTACCGAGCTTAGGTTGCTTTGAAAGTTTTGATCGCTGTAATCAATAGTCTGGCCTTCGTTGTAGGTAAAATCAACATCGCGGTCGTTAATATTAATCAGGGTTGAGCTGTATGATGACCCAAAAACCGGCCTTGATGATTGTACCTGCAGTTCGCCGCTAAAATTGCTGCCGCCATCCCAATTGGTAATGTTCAACACAAAATTACAATCGATACGCTCCTGCGGTAGTATAGGATCGGCGCTCCATTTACGACCGTTGAAAAAATCCTTCATGGCGGTTTCCAGCGTCTGGAAAACACGCTTGTTGCTCACCTGTATTTTTGGCGAAACAACCGATACACGTGCATTAAGGTCCTGCGCCGCGCACCTGAAGCAACAAAAAATCAGGACGGTGTAAATGAATAGTTGTTTCATCCGGTTATAAGTTGTGCAACTTTAAGGCAAATATCATGCGCCACAGCCTCCTTACTTTTCAGCGCGAAGGTTGTTTTTTGCAGGTTACGGTCAATAATGGTAATCTTATTGGTATCCTGCTTAAAACCGGCGCCGGCATCATTCAACGAATTTAATACAATAAAATCCAAATTCTTCTTTTGCAGCTTGGTTATTGCATTCATTTCTTCATCGTTGGTTTCCAGCGCGAAGCCAACCAGTATTTGGCCATCGGCTTTCTGCTCGCCCAGGGTTTTTAAAATATCGGTGGTGGCTTTAAGATCTATGTTTAACGAAGCATCTTTTTTCTTGATTTTTTGCGATGCTATATTAACTGGTGTATAATCGGCAACGGCCGCGCTCATGATACAAGCTTTGGCATTTTTATAAAGCGACAAACAAGCAGCCAGCATTTCGGCTGCTGATGTTACATCTATCCGTTTAACGGATGTTTGTTTGCTTACCTCGGCACTTGGCCCGCTTACCAGGGTAACATCGGCGCCCATACCGGCCAGTTCATCGGCAATAGCAAAACCCATTTTGCCCGATGAATGGTTGCCTATAAAACGTACTGGGTCAATGGCCTCATAAGTGGGGCCGGCGGTTACAATAATTTTATGCCCCGCTAACAGGAGTTTTTTTTTAATTGCCGACGATAAAAAGTCTACAATTTCGTCAGGCTCTGCCAATCGCCCTTCGCCGTAAAGCCCGCTGGCCAGCTCACCGCTGGCTGGCGCTATCATGATGTTGCCAAAAGATTGCAGGCTGGCAACATTTTGGCGGGTTGCCGGGTGCAGCCACATATCCAAATCCATAGCGGGGGCAAAGTACACCGGGCATTTGGCCGATAGGTAAACGGCTGTGAGTAAATTATCGCAAAATCCATTGGCCATTTTTGCCAGGGTATTGGCCGTTGCAGGGGCTATAATGAGCATGTCGGCCCAAAGGCCAAGCTCCACATGGTTGTTCCATTCGCCGGTTTCGGTTTTGTAATAATCAACCAATACCGGCATTTTAGATAGGGTAGAAAGGGTAAGCGGTGTTATAAAGTTAACAGCATCAGGTGTCATCACCACCCGCACGCTGGCCCCGGCTTTAACCAATAACCTGACCAGCAAAGCCGATTTATAAGCAGCAATGCTACCGCAAACCCCCAGGATGATGTTTTTACTTTTTAAATTCAAAATTCAAAATTCAAAAGTCAAAAAATATGACTTAGTCAACGACATCGATATGGCTAATTCAAAAAAGATAATTTAAATAACCATGTGAATATAGCTAAAAAAACAAAAGTCAAAACCCAAAGTAACCATACAGATCACTTTTGAATTTTGACTTTTGAATTTTGCCTTAACGAAGCCTATGCTTCTTTAGCCGGGTTACGGTAGTAAATCTTATCGTCTAAAAACTCCTGAACGGCAACCAATGATGGTTTTGGCAGTTTTTCGTAATATTTAGAGATCTCGATTTGCTCGCGGTTTTCAAAAACTTCTTCCAGGTTATCGTTCGACGATGCAAACTCAGAAAGTTTTTGGTGTAACTCTTCTTTAATATTGTTTGATATCTGGTTCGCCCTTTTAGACATGATCACAAGCGACTCATATATGTTATCGGTTTTAACGTCCAGCTCGCGTAAATCGCGGGTTACAGTACTGCTTGCTACTGCTGGTTTGTTGGTGTTGTTAGCTGTCATATCTTAATTTTTTTAATATGGTATTTTCTGATCCTGATTCTTTTCTGATGGTGGCTGCGTTTTGATGGTATCTTTTTTTGCCAGTTTTTCTGCCAGTTTACCATCTGCCAATGCTTCGGCCATTACGCGTTTGGCATCCACTATACCTACCTGGCTATCTTTTTTTAGCCCCGCAATTTCGTGGTTATATTTACTTTTAGGAAACTTGTCTGTAAACTGATCGGCATAAGTTATAGCCTGCTCAAAACGTTCTTCCTGTTTAGTTTCAAAACTACGGCTTGCGTATTGATATTGCGCCTTTATAATCAGGAACTCAATCTCTTCGCCGTATTTGGTATCCGGGTAATCGCGCAGCACATTATTAAAAGCAATAACTGCCGATTGATAATCGCCGATGGTTAAATATAATTTGGCGTTTTCATAAGCCTTTTGTTCCAGCTTATCGCGCAGGTTTTGTATCAGCTTGCTTGCCTCAGTTACACGGTCGCTTTTAGGGTAAAGGTTAATAAACAACTGTAACGTTTCAATAGCCTTTAAGGTGTTTTCCTGGTCAAGCGAATAAGTAGGCGAATCCAGATAGTAGCAATAAGCCGAAAAGAAGCGGCATTCCTCGGCCCTTGGGCTTGATGGGTAAGTATCGGCAAATGTTTTAAAATGAAACCTTGCAGATGTATAATCCTTTAGCTTATAGTTGGTGAACGCATAGTAGTAAAACAGGTCTTCGGCAGCGCTGCGGCCACGGTAACGTTCAACCAGCACATCAAATAAACCAAGCGCTTTTTCGTACTCCTGTTTATTATAGTATTTAATAGCCTCCTGGTATTTTTTGGCGTAATCGTTACTTGCTTTTAACTTTTCGTATTTGCTTTTACAACTTCCCAATGTAATAATCAACAGGGCTAAAACACAGGCGAATAACGTTAGTTGTTTTTTAAACATTTTGCAAAGATAGGTGATTAATGTAAATCAGTCAATTATTTATTTAGCTGCTAATATATAACGTGTTTGGCGTCCATTTATATATAACGCGTGCTTTTAACATCTTTTAACTTATGGTGGTTTTATGACCTGAAACTTCTGCCGGCTACAAAGCAAAGCCCCCTTTTTGCACGCAATTTTTTAAAGCGATTACGCTGTATCCTTTATGGCACGGTTTTAAGTCGGCTTTGTAAAACACACCGCCTTTTTGGTTGTTGCAAGTAACATGAAAGTGTTACTTGCGGGTATTAATGGTTACATAGGTACAAGACTTATCCCGGTTTTGCTGGAAAAAGGCCATCACGTAATTTGCCTGGTACGTGATAAGCGGCACTTTCATCAGCATAGCGATTTTGGCAAACAGGTTACATTGATTACCGCCGATTTGTTCAAGGAATCGGGCATCGAAGCTTTTCCTGAAGATATTGATGCCGCTTACTACCTGGTGCATTCTACGTTGCAGGCGCCGGATTTTGCCGCGTTGGAGGCTTTATCGGCCTATAATTTTACCCGCGCGCTTGATAAAACCAACTGCAGGCAAATTATATATTTAAGTGGCGCCACCGATGATGATAAGCTTTCAAAAAAGCCGGAACCGCGTAGGCACGTAGAGGATGTGCTGAAGGAAGGTAAAGCCGCGCTTACTGTGTTAAGGGCAGCCATTATTATTGGTTTAGGCAGCGCACCGTTCGAAATCATTCGCGACCTTACCGAGAAATTACCCGTTATACCGGCTCCCCGCTGGGTAAATACCCGCTGCCGGCCCATCGCTATCCACGATGTATTGGGCTACCTGGAGAGTGTAATGATGAATGAAAAAACTTTTAACAAAACATTTGATATTGGCGGTCCGGATACTTTATCATTTAAAGATATGATGCTGGTATATGCCAAAGTACATAAACTTAAGCGGTATATATTTATTGTCCCTTTTTTATCACCCAAGGTCTCGTCATACTGGTTATATTTTGTTACATCAGCCGGTTTTGCGCTGGCCCGGAGCCTGGTGAACAACATGAAAAACCAAACTATAATGCGCGATTATAACATTGATGATATTGTGCCGCGTAAATGCCTTACTTATGAAGGGTTCATTACTTCACTGGTTCATTAGTTCTTGTACGTTCATTGGTTCACTGGTTCATTAGTTCATTGGTCTTTTCTGGTGGTTAATGGGGGCGTTTGTTTTGGCCGGTGGCAGTAAACCCAAATTAGGCTATATTGCTAAAAAATATCTGAGTAATGGAATACACAAGAACTAACGGACTCTTCACCAATGAACTAATGAACCAGTGAACCAATGAACATATTAATAACAGGCGGATCCGGGGCGTTAGGTAAAAGGCTGAGCAAACACTTGCTGGGCAAGGGTTACCAGGTAAGTGTGCTGAGCCGGGCGCCGGGGAAAGACAAGGACATTAAAACCTTTTTGTGGGATGTAAATAAAGGCGCTATTGATGAGCATTGTATTGATGGGGTTGATACCATTGTTCACCTTGCCGGCGCCGGTATTGCCGATAAACGCTGGACGGATGAACGCAAAAAAGAAATAGTAGAAAGCCGTACCAAATCGATAGCGCTTATCTATAACCTGTTGAAGGGGCGGGCTAATAAGGTTGCAACGGTAATATCGGCATCGGGCATTGGTTATTACAGCGACCGCGGCGATGAACTTTTGACCGAAACCAGCGCCCCTACGCATGATTTTATATCCCAATGTTGTGTTGATTGGGAAGCTGCCGTTGATGAAGGCGAAAAACTTGGCCTGCGGGTGTTGAAACTCCGTACCGGTGTGGTTTTGGATAAAGATGCCGGCGCATTACCAATGCTGGCTTTACCTGTAAAATTATTTATTGGGTCGGCGATAGGTAGCGGTAAACAATGGATCCCCTGGATTCATTGGCAGGACGTGATTGATATGTATCTTTTTGGCATCGAAAACAAACAACTGAAAGGTGTTTATAATATGGTAGCCCCCAACCCGGTTACCAATGCGCAAATGATTAAAGCCGCGGCCATCCAGTTGCACAAGCCATTATGGGCGCCAAGGGTACCTGCCTTTTTACTGAAATTATTATTGGGCGAAATGAGTTCACTGGTTTTGGGAAGCACCAAAGTATCGGCACAAAAAATGGAAGATGCCGGTTTCCGCTTTAAATATGCTGAAGTGGCCGGTGCTTTAAACGATATTTATGGATAATAAAACAGCTGTTACCATATTCTGGTTTCGCCGCGATTTGCGTTTGAATGATAATGCCGGTTTATACCGGGCGTTAAACAGCGGCAACCCGGTTTTGCCCCTGTTTATTTTTGATAAAGAGATACTGGGTAAACTGGAAGATAAAGATGATGCAAGGGTAACGTTTATACACAATGCCATTGAAAATTTGCAACGGGAATTGCATGGTCACGGCAGCAGCTTGCTGGTTATCTATGATAAAGCTGAATATGCCTGGGATAATATCATCAAAGAATATCAAATTGCTGCCGTTTACACCAATCATGATTACGAACCTTACGCCACTAAAAGGGATAATATTGTACGGGAAAAATTAAAACAACACGATATCGCTTTCCATACTTTTAAAGACCAGGTGATCTTCGAAAAAGACGAGGTAACCAAGGACGATGGTAAGCCTTATACGGTTTACACCCCTTATCAGCGTAAATGGTATGCTACGCTTAAACCATTCTATTTAAAATCTTATCCTACAGGAAAATATCTCAAAAACCTGGTTAAAACCCATGATTTGCCGCTACCGTCATTAAATGAAATGGGCTTCATGAAAAGTGAAGCGCATTTTCCAGACCAGGAATATAAAAATGTGATTGGCGACTATGCCCAAAAGCGCGATTTTCCGGCTATTAAAGGAACATCGCGTATTGGCTTACACCTCCGTTTTGGCACGGTAAGCATTCGTGAGCTGGCTAAAACCGCAAATGGCTACCCTGGTAAAACCTGGCTGAACGAGCTCATATGGCGGGAATTTTATATGATGATCCTGCACCAGTTTCCGCATACGATGGAGCATGCTTTCAGGCCCGAATATGACCGGATAAAATGGGTTAATGATGAAGGCCAGTTTAAAGCCTGGTGCGAAGGACGAACCGGCTATCCGATTGTTGACGCCGGCATGCGCGAGTTAAATGCCACCGGCTTTATGCACAACCGGGTACGTATGATAGTGGCCAGCTTTTTAACCAAGGATTTATTGATTGACTGGCGCTGGGGCGAGCGTTATTTTGCCCGTAAACTGTTGGATTATGAAATGGCCAGCAATGTTGGCGGCTGGCAATGGGCGGCAGGATGCGGCACGGATGCAGCGCCATATTTCAGAATTTTTAACCCGGATGCGCAAACAAAAAAGTTTGATCCGGATTTAGCATACATAAAAAAATGGGTTCCGGAATATGCCGATTTCAGCAAGTATCCAAAACCCATTATCGATCACGCTTTCGCGCGCGACCGTTGTTTAAAAGCTTTTAAAGCCGCTTTGGCTAAGTAGTTATATTTAGTTGGTGATAGTAACTATCGTAAAATCAAAGCGCAGGCTGGTGTTTCCGGCAATACCAGTGGTGCCCGCCCTGCCATAACCATACCTTGAAGGTAGTAATAATGTTACTGCTGCACCTGTTGTAAGGCCTTGAAGGCCCTGTGCTACACCAGTTACTACACCATCAATAGATAGAGAAGCGCCCGTGGTATTGGCATCAAATTCTGTACCGGTTAAAAACTTACCGCTATAAGTTGCAGTAAAAGTAGAGTATTGGTCTATCGGATCTGTGCCTGTGCCCGGGATGGTTACCTTGTAGTAAAAACCACCGGAAGATTTGGTAAAGCCTGTTAAGCTATTGGCGGCTATGTAATTTTTGATGATCTGATCGTCATATAAATTTTGATCGGACACAACATTGACATAGTAGTCAAGACATTGGTTGCCCGCTATACGGGTATTGGTGTTACTCGAGCTGCCTGATCCATAACCATTAACTCCATACGCCAGGCGCGATGGTATCAATATACGCGCCCTTGTACCTTTATATTTGACAATATTGTGTATTGCTAATTGTAAACCTTTAGGATAGCCGCTTTGATTGATATGCCCGGCAAAACCATCAAAGTGGTTATTGGTGAGCGAATCTACGGAGTTGTACTTGCCATCAAACGATTTTAGGGTAAATACAAACTTTACAGTATCGGAGTAGGCAATGGGATTAGTAGTTGCGCCCTGCGACAGGATCTGGTAATAAATACCGCTGGTATCGCCGTCAGAAGTATCGCGTACCATGCCGGTAAGCCCATTGGCTTTAATGTAGTTTTGGATATTGGTATTATCGTATTGGGCAATGTTAGGATCGTCGGAAGTTTTTCGGCAGGATAATAAGCCCGCGGTAATCAGGAACAGAAGCGCAAAAGTAATTTTTCTCATTTATATTTTTTGTTACCGGTAATGGCCCTTGTAGCGACTTTTACCTTCATTAGTATCTTTTAATTAGTTATATTATATAGTTGTATATTAAAATCGAGCACCGAATTTGCCGGCAAATGTATTGAATCCTGAGCATATGGCCCATAGGCATAGCGCGATGGTACCAATAAGCGGACTTTGCCCCCCTTTTTTATTTGCGGCACACCTAACTGCCATCCCTTTATCACGCTTCCTAATGTGTACGAAGGGTGAAAATTACTGGTTTGCGCAAATACATAGCCTGTAGTTAATATTTGCCCTGTAAACCCCACAGTTATGGTTGTTGAGCTGGTAAACAAATCATTACCCGAACCCTCTTCACCTGTTTTAATGATATAATATACCCCTGTAGTATCAATTCTTTTGGCACTGTCCCCGGGGTGTGCTGCCACATAATCACTTATAATCTTATCGTCGATACCCTTTTGAATATTATACTGTACCATTGGGTCGACAGATTTTTTACATGCGCCCAAGCCAGCCATAAAAACCAATAACAAAACCACTAACCTGTTCATTTTTTCAAAAGGCAAATTTATTCTTTTATAATAGAAAAACGGCAGCTTAACATTTTTTAACACAATCAATAAAAAGCAGCTACAAATAAGGTGTATCACAACGCTTATTTCGGACTTAAAACGCTTAACTATTCATAAAATTATCGACATTGTAGCTGCTTTTAGTTCATTAGTTCATTAGTCTTTTCTGGTGGGTGTTCTGTAACCAGGTTGCCGAAAGACTTACGAAGTTTTCAAAACTTCGTAAGTCTGGTGCTACACTGCATATTGGCTTTTTGCCTACATATCCGCTATGCCCGCGTTCCAATGAACCAATGAACCAATGAACCAATGAACCAATGAACCAATGAACCAATTAAGGTTTATAGTTAATGGTGAGTTTGTTGATTTTTTTGAGCATTTCGGTGAGGTACTCTTTATCAGCTTCGCTGATGTGCTCGTTGAGATAGTTGTTAAATTGCTTTACCACAGCGCGGGCCTGGTGGCGTTTTTCTTTACCAAGATCTGTCAGGTAAATTTTTACCGAGCGTTTGTCGCCCTGGTTTGATTCCCGGTAAATAAGCCCGGTTTTTTCCAACTGACTGAGCATTCTTGATAAGCTGGTTGATTTAAGGCCCAACAAGGCCGCCGCCTGGGATACGGTAGTACCTTCTTTTTCGTCGATATTGATTAACAGGTAACCAATTGATTGTGTAATGCCAAACTCGGTAACCAACTGGTTATACCTGTTGGCCACAGTTTGCCACACAATTTTCAAAAAATAATCAATGGTTTCCTGATGTTTAACGCTTTTATGCATTTTTATAAGTTGTACGTAATATGTTGCACGTGATACGTTTTAAGTTGTACGTTTTCTCATACTGCCGGTTTATAAATTTCTGGCAACAAATATAAGGTTGCTCTATGTAAACAATAGTACGAAGGTACATCTTATTTTCTTCCGCCTTAGCGAACGCAGAACGTACGACGTTTTACGTAATATGTTTTTTGCCAGTTCATAGGCCCCTCCCTAAATTAGCGAACATCAAACGTACAACTCAAAACGTATCACGTACAACCTAATACCCCACCGTTGTATCATCTCCCCTTGGATCAGCGCCGCCTTCGTAGTAACCCGATTGGGTTTTCAGGATGGCATCTACCCGGCCGATTGCCCCTCGGGTGGTTATTTTATAGCCTTTACTTTGCAGTTTTAAAACTGTGGCGTCATCAACTCCATTCTTTTCGATAGTAACCTCGTCTGGCAGCCATTGCGAGTGGAAGCGTTTGGAACTTACTGCCTGCTGCATGTTTTGATCAAACTCTATCACATTCAATATTGTCTGAAAAACAGAGGTTATAATGGTCGATCCGCCCGGGGTACCCACTACCATAAACAGCTTGCCGTCTTTTTCGATGATGGTTGGCGTCATGGATGAGAGCATACGTTTGCCCGGCTGAATGCTGTTGGCTTTACCGCCAACCAGGCCGTACATGTTGGGTACGCCGGGTTTCGAGCTAAAATCGTCCATCTCATTATTTAACAAAAAACCGGCGCCGTTTACAAAAATTTTAGATCCAAAACTGTCATTTAGCGTAGTTGTGATGGATACCGCGTTGCCTTCCCCGTCAACTATGGAGTAGTGGGTGGTCTGATCGCTTTCGTATCCAACAAAAGTGCCGGGTTGTATACTGGTGCTTGGTGTCGCCGCATCCCAGCTAAAATTACTCATTCGCGATGCGATGTAGGCTGGTTTAAGCAGGCTATCAACAGGTACTTTATAAAAATCCGGGTCGCCAAGATATTTGGAACGGTCGGCATACACCCGGCGTTCCGCCTCAACAATTAACCTGATGGTCGAGTCCTGGTTATAGCCCCATCTTTTTAACGGATATTTTTCTACTGATTGTAATAATTGCAATAAGGCAATTCCTCCGCTTGAAGGGGGCGGCATAGTAATTATTTTATAGCCTTTGTAATTGCCGGCTATGGCTTTGCGCCAAACCGAATGATAACTTTTAAGATCTTTTTTGGTCATCGGCCCGTTGCCGTTTTTCATTTCGGCAACAATCTGGTCGGCTACTACGCCCTTGTAAAAGCCCTTACGGCCTTTGTCGCGGATAAACTCGAACGTTTTGGCAAGGTCTTCCTGCACCAGCACGTCGCCTTCATTCCAGCCTCCTTGTTTTAAAAGATAGTTTTTGCCGGGGTTCAGCTTTACAAATTGTGCCTGCGTGTGGTTTAGGTCGCTGGCCAGGTGTTTTGTTATTTTAAAACCGTTGCGGGCCAGGTTAATGGCCGGTTGCACCAGGTCGGCCCATTTCAGTTTACCGTATTTACGATGCGCGGTTACCATGCCGTCAACCGATCCGGGGACCCCCGAGGCCTGGTGGGTATACAGGCTCATATTGGGTATTACATTGCCGGCCGAATCAAGGTACATGTTAGCGCTGGCGGCTCCCGGTCCTTTTTCCCTGAAATCAAGCGTTTGGGTTTTTCCCTTGCCCGACCGGAAAACCATAAAGCCGCCGCCGCCAATATTACCTGCCTGCGGATGCGTTACGGCTAACGCGAATTGTACTGCCACGGCAGCATCAACAGCGTTGCCGCCTTTCTTTAAAATATCAACCCCAACCTGCGAAGCATCGGGGTAGGCGCAAACTACCATCCCATTGCTGTATCGACCATTGTTGTTTGCACCCGATTGCTGCTGTGCGTATCCGGCAGGTATAAAAAAAAATGCCGTCAAAAAAAGAGTTAAGCGTTTGTTGTTTTTTATTTTAATGGAATGCAACGTCATTATAACCGAAATTTATTTTCACTAAAATAGCCTATTTGAAGGCATAAACATACTGAAAGCCCAATATTTCGGATTGAAAATCAGTTGAATGAGCCCAATTCAGGGACGATTTCGACCTGAAATAGCATAAAAAACAAATTTGAGCGTTTATCTACCTGAACATTTGGGACAAAAAATGGTTAAACCTATGTTAAATCCCAATGTCATTGTATTACCTGTTTAATTCATTTACTAAAACTTCTACATGAAAAAATTCATTTACATCCTATCGTTATCGGTTTCGTTTTTATTGATAAACCAGCGTTCGCAGGCGCAGGATTATAAAGCTGCCGCTGGCTTAAAGTTTGGCGCTTATGAGATAGGCCCCTCAGGAAAATACTTTTTAAACCAGACAACTGCTATTGAAGGCATCCTGGGCATCCGCGATCATGGCATAGTAATTACCGGTTTGTACGAAATTCATACCCGTGCTTTTAATGTTGATAAACTGAACTTTTTTTATGGCTTTGGCGGTCACTTAGGCTCGACCGGCAGCGGCTATTACAAACGTTTTGGCAGCGATGACCAGTATTATAAAGATAGGCACCTTTTATTTGGTGCCGACGGCGTAGCGGGCCTGGAATGGGTTATACCCAACAGCCCCATTGCTGTAAGCCTTGATCTGAACCCTCGCCTCGAAATAGCCACCGGGCCGTTTTTTGATATCGCGCCGGGTGTAGGGGTGAAGTATACTTTTCAGTAAAGAGCAGCCTCACCCTGCCCTCTCCAAAGGGGAGGGTTCTTGATTTGCTTATTTAAAAGCTGTATTGTCTAAACTTTTCTATTCAAAGTCCTCTCCTTTGGAGAGGATTTAGGTGAGGCCTAATGCGCCACAATCACCTTTTTTGCATAAACCCTGCTTCCCAGCATTGCCCTTAATATATACACACCGGGCTGCACTCCTGTTACATTTATTACCGTACTGAAATTGCCCTTCGCGATACTTTGCTTTTCGGAAATGATTGTTTGCCCCACCGAATTTACAAGCGAAAGGTTAAGATCGGTAGCGGCACTGGCTTTAAAAACCACATATAGGTTGGTGCTTGCCGGTATGGGGAAAACGGTTAGGCCAATATCTGTGGATTTATCAACGTTGGAAGCCGTGCGGGCATAAGCAAACACATCCGATATAACCGCGCAGCCGCTGGCCAGTGTATCCACCACCTGGTAGTTGCCGCTTTGCAACGGATCAAAGGTATTGCCTGTGGCGCCCTGTATTGGTTTGCCATTTAACAGCCATTGGTTACCGGTTGTAAAGCTGGAGTTTAAGGTGTTGTTATTTTGTACAATAACCGGTTTGGTTAAGGTAACAGCCTTACGCGCCGCCGAAGCGCAACCCAGACTTTGTACCTTCATATCATAAAAATAGTAATAAAAGCCTTTGTAGTAATTGGTGTCGGCTACATTATCACCGGTGGCATCATTCCCCAGGATGCTGAAGATTTTGCCGATGCTAAAGGGATAGCTTGTTACGCCGGCATTGTTGCGATAAATAGTGGCTGTGTTGTCATAAGCGATAGATACCAGGTAATTACCCGCTGCCGGTAACTGCAGGTTAAGGTCATATACTTTGCCCTGATCGGCGGGATCATCAGCCTGTGCGCCGGGTAATGGGGTGGTGCGGGTTGCCTGGGCATTAATAGTGGTAGTGGCCACTATTTGCCCGCTGCTGTTGCTTACGTTAAATGTTATTTTGCCCGAATTGCCAATATATAAACGCGCGGTTTGAATAACTACCGGAACTTTGGTGTTCACAATTACTGATGGGCTGAACTGGTTATACCCGCCGCCCGTAAAAACATTTTTTGTTGCCGGGCCAACGGTTCCCTTAAAATCATTCACACCCGCGTAAAAAGTATTATTTACGGGTGTTGCCGTAGTATTTGCAGGGCTGCCGGCCGCAATTGGCACAGCATCATTAATGTTTTGATACCAAAGCATGGTGCCATCGCCCTGCCCCAATAGCTGGTATTGTTTGGTATCAGTGCAATAATAGGCACCTAAATCGCCTATCGCCGATGGGGCGTTGATGACGATGGTTGTCGTAACCGTATCGTTGGTTTTTACCGGATCTCCGGCTAACTTACTAAACGCTGTTATGGTATAGGTGGCACCGGCCAGGGCATTAAAGCTTTGGGCGAAGGTGAAATTATCCTGGTCTCCGGCGGCAAGTGTCCCTGTATAAGTGCCGGTAAATGTAGTTACGGTATTATTGGCGGCGGTTATTTTTACAGTTAACGGAATTTTGGTGATAGCCGCACGGCCAAAGTTTTTAATTGCGATAGTGACCGGGGTACTGGCCGAACATGCGCCGCTTGAACCGGGATTAACTATAGATAGCACACCGGCATCAATGCTGGTTTGTAAAAATTGTACCCGGTAGTCCTGGGTTTCGCCTTTGGCATAGCTGCCGCAGGCAGTAATGTTTGCCGGGCTACTGGTTTCGCTTAGCACAACCCGCATCAAGCTATAGGTTCCGGCCGCCACGCTTGCCGGTATTTTAATTGTTTTATTGTAAGTACCCTTACTTTTTATAATGCCGGTGGTAGCTACCAGTTCTGTGTCGTCAAAAACTCCATTCCCATTATAGTCAATAAAAACTTTGGCGGCCTTATTAAAGTTGCCGCCGCAGGTACCCAGTGTAATGCTCAGCGGGTATGATTTATCCTGCTCAAGCTGAACGGTTAAGTTGGTATAATCAGAATAGCTTTTGCAACCCGCTGCCGGGGTATTATCAATATTGGCCAGCTTAACATTGTCAATGCGCGAATCGGCATTGCTTAAGGGGGCCGAAGAGCAATATGCTGTACCACCTATCCCGGTAACTATAAGCGAGTAAGCCTGCGGGCCCGGCGTTAAAGTACCTTTATGCGATACCGTAATGATATAAGCCTTGCCGGGTACCGTATTGGCAATATAAACCTGCTCCACGTTATCCCTTACGTTGTTGCCGGTAGTTGCAGCAGCTGATGGATGGTCGGGGTCCAAAACCCAGGCATTGTACGTTGTGGTGCCATCGCTTATCTGAATATCCAGGTCGTTAATTAGTTTGGGCGTGCGGCTGTTAATGGTGCCATCGGGCGAAGCTGTTGCTTGTGGATCCGTCCAGGCAATGGTAGCAATCAAGGGGTTGGCACCGGATGCCAACACATTAAATGTTTGCGTTTGGCCCTGGGCAAGCGAGTTTTCGGTTACCATGCTTTTAACGCCATTGTCGGTAATGGCCTGTGCCGCCCTTGACATATCAAGCAATCCCCAGCCATAAATATAATCGGGGCCAACGTTGCCGCCATCAAAAGCGGTGTGGCAAACCAGCCCTTTCAGCGTGGCCGATTTCATGAAATTTCCACTGTTTTTTTGAGCGTAATACTCCTGCAATAAATATAATGAGCCGGTGATATTGGGCGCCGCCATCGAGGTGCCCGACAAGGTAAGGTACGATGAACTGTTACTTATCCCTATCGAAGTTACATTTACCCCATCACCCACGATATCCGGTTTTACGCGGCCGTCATCCGTAGGCCCCCAGGCGCTGAAATAGGCAATGCTGACGTCGCTCCTGTTGGTTGGGCCCGATGGCAACGGGTTTACCGCGCCAACCGTCAGCGTATTTTTAGCGTTACCGGTAGTGCTGATGATATCATAGCCGCTATTGTCGCTTATGGTGGAGGGGCGGGCGCCTTTGTTAACCATGGTTTGATCGGTGCGGCTGCGGTAGCCGTAGTATGTTGCACCTATGGCCGGTCCGTTGGTTGCCCGGCTGTTACCGGCCGATTCCACAATCAGATAATAGGGGGCCGTGTAGGCTATTTTATCCCATGATTGGGCACGGGTGTCATAAAATCCAAAAGTATAATCAACGGTGTCGCCCGGCAGGCCATACCATTCCCAGCGGCTGGCATCACTGTTATAATCCCAGCCAGCAACATCGCCATAAGAGTGGTTTGATAACAACAGGCCTGCTGCTGCGCCACTCATTTCAGATACATCATTATCAAAATCCCAAGACAACAGGTTGCTGGCGTTAAACGCCATACCTTTTGCAGGTGCGTAAACCCCTTTGGCAATCATGGTGCCGGCCACATGGCTGGTATGGTCAAGCACCGACGCGCCATCTTTTATGGTGATGGCTTTACCGGCAAATTCCTGGTGCGCGGCATAAACTGAACCTCCATCCCAGATGGCCAGCTTACCAACAAGGTTGCTGCCAGATCCCGAAAGGTTTAGCCCCGATGAGCCGCCCGGCTGCACAGCGTTTGTGCTTGTTGTAGCGGCGGCCGTTGTATTATTATGTGTAGTAAGGTATACCGGAAAACCAAGGCTGTTAACACCATGTAAAAATACGTGGTTACCGTTGCGCGACCGGCGGGTAACCGGCCAGCCTTTTTGCGCTGCCAATGAAAGGGCCTGTTGCTTATTTACATTGAAAGCATCCCTTAATTGCGAAGAAAAACTGCTCAATTCGGCTTTTTTTGCATCGCTCACCAGGGCTTGCTGGGCAAGTGTTTGAACTGCAATACACAGCAAAAAAAAGGAAATACATACCGCGGCGTATCGCTTATTCATAGGCTTGAAATATAGAAAAAAGAATCAAGAATTAAGAGTCAAGAATTAAGACAGCTGCATTGATATGGAACTTTACATCCCTGCTTAGCAATATCTGAAAGCAAACGCCGCTATACTACATCTTGATTCTTAATTCTTGACTCTCTTCCTAAGAAAGGTATTTCCCCACTATCGGCATTCTGCGGCCCATGCCAAATGCTTTGGGCGATACCCTTAATATTGGCGGTGTTTGATAACGTTTATGCTCGGCAGAGTTGGTGAGCTTGATCACCCGCCGAACGGTTGTTTCGTCGTATCCCATTTTAATGATCTCGGCAGATGAGCGGCGGTATTCAATATATTCTTCTAATATCTTATCCAGTACATCATATTCGGGCAACGAGTCGGTATCCTTTTGGTCGGGCCTTAACTCGGCCGATGGCGGTTTTACAATGGAGTTTATGGGGATGATCTCTTTATCTTTATTGATGTGGCGTGCCAGCGCGAATACCTGGGTTTTGTATACATCGCCAATAACAGATATACCGCCGCACATATCGCCATATAAGGTGCCATAGCCTACAGCAGCCTCGCTTTTATTGCTGGTATTAAGCAATATGTAGCCAAATTTGTTACACATAGCCATTAACAATACCGCCCTGGTACGCGATTGGATGTTTTCTTCGGCAATATTAAACGGCAGGTTTTTAAACTGCGGGTGCAGCGAAGTTTCTATGGCTTCGGTTATATGTTTTATGGCGACAGTTTCGCTTTTGCAACCGAGGTTGGCCACCAGGTCTTCGGCATCTTTTAGGGAATGATCTGTTGAAAATCGGGAAGGCAGCAAAACGGCCATCACATTTTGAGGACCCAGCGCTTCGGCGGCCAGCGCGCAAACCACGGCAGAATCGATACCGCCCGACAGGCCCAAAATTGCCTGCTTAAAGCCCGATTTGTAGAAGTAATCGCGGATACCTAATATGATCCCCTGGTGAATTTGTTCAATATCGCCTGGGCGGTCTGTTTTCATGGTTGAAGGATGCTCAAAGCTGATGCTGTTATCAGCATTGAGGGTATAATACGCCGTACTTTCTTCAAAATAAGGCATTTCATCTATCAACGTACCCGCATTATCAAAAATCAGTGACCCGCCGTCAAAAATCAGTTCGGTTTGTGCACCTATGTTGTTGATATACAAAAGGGGCAGCTTGTAACGGCTGGCGTTATCGCTTAAAATAGCAATCCGTGCCTCATCATGGTTATAAGCAAATGGCGAGGCCGCTATATTGATCATTACATCGGGCTGCTGATGGATCAGGATATCCATAGGGCGGGTGATGTATAAAGGGTTTTCGATCGTGTTCCACAAATCTTCACAAATGGTAAGCGCTATTTTTTTGCCTTTAAACTCAATACAGTTAAACTCGGTTGATGGTTCAAAGTAGCGGTACTCGTCAAACACATCATAGTTGGGCAGCAGCGCTTTGTTTACTATCGCCTTTACTTTACCATCCTCAATAAAATAGGCCGAGTTATTTAAATCCTTGCCTTCGGGTTTATTGTTAACTGTAGGCAGGCCGATAATGCATGCGATATCAATACACACTTCGGCTATTTTTTGGGCCGATTCTTCGCAAAGGCCAATAAATTCGTCAAACTCCAAAAAATCGCGCGCGGGGTAGCCACATACACACAATTCGGCAAATACCACCAGGTCGGCGCCGTTTTGTTTGGCTTTTAATATATGGTCAATTATTTTGGCCGTGTTCGATTCAAAGTTACCTATATGATAGTTAAGCTGGGCTAATGCAATTTTCATGGATGGTATAGTAACGTATTAATGCAAATAAAAATTATTTTTGCTCAAAGGATAAATATGATAACTACCCGGTATAAAGCAAAACAAATTTACTTAATTTTTTTTATCGGTGTGATATTGTCGGCCTGCCGCGGCAACAAAAAGGTTGATGTAAGTAATATTGACCTTGAGGTGAAGATTGAACGCTTTGACCAGGATTTCGACGCCATGCGCACCCATCCTATGGCGCAGCAGGCTATTCACCTGCATAATAAGTATAGGGTATTTTACCAGGATTTTATTGAGCGTATTTTACCGGTAGGCAGTATTGGGGATACCGCCTATTTTAAAACCCTGCGCAACGTGTTTGCCAACAAAGCCTATAACGACCTGAGGCACGATGTAGAAGCCACTTACCCCAAACTGGATAAGCAGGAAGCCGAACTTACCGATGCCTTCAAGCATATCAAATATTATTATCCGCAGAAAAGGATTCCCAGGGTTTACAGCTACTTTTCGGGCTTCCAGGCGCAAACATCCATAGGCGATGGCTATTTTGCAATCGGGCTCGATTTGTTTCTGGGTGCCAATTCCCGGTTTTATCCGTCCATTACCAGCGCGTTCCCACATTATCTATCCAGGCATTTTACGCCCGAAAATATTACACCACGGGTAGTTGAAGGCATTGCCCGCGAGGATATGTTCCCCGAGAGTGATGACGATAAATCACTTTTAACAAAAATGATTTACAACGGCAAGATCATGTATTTTATGGACAAGATTTTGCCCGATGCCGGCGATACCCTAAAAATAAATTATACCCGCGACCAGCTAAAATGGTGTACCGATTTTGAACCCCGGATATGGGCTTACTTTTTGGAGGAGAACCTGCTGTATGAAACCGACTATCCGAAAATACAGAAATACCTGACCGAAGCCCCCTTTACCCCCGGCCTTGGCGAACGCAATGAATCGGCCCCAAAACTGGCCGTATGGACGGGCTGGCAAATTGTAAGGGACTATATGGACAAACATCCCGAAGTTACCCTGCAACAATTGATGGCCAATAAGGATGCGCAAAAGATATTGAATGAATCGAAGTACCGGCCGAAGTAAGGCGAAACCCGCCGGCCCCTGAGGGCGATGTCATTAAGAAAGGCAGTGGTGAAAAATAATATCTAACACTGAATTTCGAATGTCCAACACCGAAGTTTTTCCTTCATTATTCGATATTGAACATGCAGTGTTCGATGTTAAATCGACCTGTGTAAGGGGCGTTCAAAACTGATTAAATTAACCGCAAACTGTGTGTACCGGTCAGGTGTGAAACACCCTGGTACGGGGTGGTACACTACCGGTAGTTAATATTTTTAAGTAAACCAAAATATTCTAAATTAATACCCCCTATTTTTGCTTGTGTGAAGAGATGTGTTATGGGGACTTGTTAAACGATTATTTGCATTAATTACAGCGGAAGACTACGACAATTGGGGCCGGCGGCATGAATGCCATAAATTCAGAGCACCCAAAGTGTTGCGTTCGCAACAGGTGAAACAGTTAAAAATGTCAACAATTTAATAATCAATATATTAAGAATTGTCATATTTTACAAACCGCAACAAAACCGCAACAGTGGATTAATTTATGGAGTTCGAAAATGGCGTTGACCAGAAATGTTTATGACTATACTTTCAGTTTTGACTTTTGATTTTTGACTTTTGAATCAACAGAGCGTTTCCTCCGCTGGTAGAAGCGGCGGCCAGGCTTTCCGTTACAAGTCCTCGCTTTGCCTTTGCCGCCCCGGCCTGCCCGCGCTGTGGGCTTTTCACTGCAATCCTTAACGCGAGCCGCCGTTATACAAAAACACCCGGATGCGATTAACATCCGGGTGTTGCATATTCATTACTTAGCATGGCGTTTACCTATCTGCGGGCCACAAGGCTGGAGCCTTGCGGCAGCGAAAAACGCTTGCGGTAGCTGGGGCTTGCTGTAGCAAGGAAAAACGCTTGCGGTAGCTGGTGTTATCGCTTTGAAACCTCTCCAGATATTATTTCCCCAAAAATCATTTGTTTATATTCATTCGCTACCTTGTTTTGAATAAATATGCTAAAAGCGACAGTATTCGGATATTGATTAAGACTATTAAAAATCCTATAAGAATGCACGCTATGCGGTTTTAGTTCAAAAAGCGAACTTGGCACTGCGAAATTTGGGATATAGCCCACACTTATTTTGTAAGCTGTATCAGGTTTAATGTAATCGCTAAGAGGGCTGTTAGTATCAAAACTAATTCCACCAATAGTATACTTATACACTTTTGAGCTCTGATGCTGGTAAGAGAAGGCCGCATTGACAAAAAGTGTGTCATTGCATTTCTGAACAATAGGATCCACAGGCAAAAATAAACTTTGACCAGTATTGTTTTTTATAACAATCAAATACTCTACGGTTGATAGTTGAACACCATCGATACCATAATCTGCTTTACTTTGCCCATAAAGCATGCTTGATAAAAAAATCAAGAACAATAAAATACAAATGTTTCTCATATTAAATAACTTTTTATTCTATATGGCGTGGATCGGCTGCTCTTTGAGACTTTTTACGTTCTTTATTGACTTTGTTTTCATTTTCAATTGCATTTCCTGTATCCGTCCCAACAATTCTAGGAATAGCATGACCTACTAATTCGTGCATCAAGATACGCGCTGCGTCATCCTTATAATCGTTTCCGTCCGTATCCTTAAGACCTTTAAGTGCATTACCTGAAATCATGACTCTAACTGTTTCTAGTAGTTTGTCATTTCCATCCGCGTCTTTAATAACATCTAACTTATAACGCCTTTCAGTTACACCACCTCCGCCTGTTTTGTCTACATCTGTGTCAAATGTTTTGATATCGGGATACATCTTATCTTTCATTATAGCCCCTTTTTGTATTTCAATCTTATCATCCTTATCAATTGCTGAATTTAATCTTGAACTATAGTAATCAGAACCTTTTTTATTTATGCTTTTAGTCGCATAAAGTTCTCCTGTTTCTTTGTTTACTGCATATTGGATCCTTGACAATGAATTTATATACCCTAATAGTTCTTTCCTATCGTTATTATTAGGAATTGTAATTTTTTTTCCGTCAGGATCAATGAACTTGATTGGATTATCAGCAACATAGTTATAGGGCGACAATTGGTAATATTTCTCAGCCAGCGGGTCTACACTTGTCCACCTCCCAATCACCGGATCATAGAACCTTGCACCATAATCGTAAACACCACCTAACTCCTCCTGCAATTCCTTCTTATTATAAAGGTACTCATTTTTAGGACTTACAATAGTCCCCCTGCTAATTTCCATCCCAAAAGGATAATAATCATCCTGTTGTTTAATAGCAGTAGCTGAATTCTGGTCGAAGCTTAACCTGGTGTTGCCCAGGTGATCGGCCAGGCTATATTCGTATACGTAGCTGCTGCCATTTTTCAAAGCCCGGCCTTCTTCTGTTTGTATAAAAACGATGGCCCCGTTTTCATATTGTATTCCGCCTATGTAATCCGTAGCTATTGTGCCGTTGTTTTTGCGCAGCTTTTGCCCGTCGGCATCGTAGGTATAGCTTAAGCTGAACCCTGTTGCTGCAACACTTTGCGGCAGGTTGAGCAAATTGTAGCTGTACGTTTTGCCTGTGCGGGCGTCGTACTGCATGTTGCCGTTAACATCATAAGTATAAGTGCCGGTAGTAAGCCCGCTTACCGATTGCAGCCGGTTACCTATGTAAGCATAGGTGTAAGCCGATGTTTGCCGTGTTAAATGCTGGATATTACCGTTCAGGTCGTAATCTATGGCCTGTTCTGTATAGCCTTCGTTAGATACTCCAGCGGTAAGGCGGTTAAGCTTATCATAGCTATAAGCATAGTTTTTGCTTAGGCTGCCGGGTGTTCCCCAAACTTGGTTGGCTATATTGCCGTTGTATTGCGGTGTAGTACCATCGTTATATTTCAGCTGCATGGCAAACAACGGCGCCGAACTTTGCTGCAGCCAGCCACGTTCGTTGTAGGTATAGGCAATGGTTTGCAGGTACCCAGCTATGTTTGCATTAAAAACAGATCCCGATGCGGCCGCAAAGCCGGGTTGCAACATAATACTGTTTGTAGCGGTTACCGTTTTGGTTTGCCCCGAACTTACCGCATCGGCTACGCCAAGGGTAACATCTGCATTAACCGCTTGCCCTCCGTTCATTCCGTGAAGCTTCTTTTCATAAAGTTGCCCCAATTCGTTATAATTAAGGTGCGAAAGCAGTTGATTAGTGCCGCTGTTTATAGTTTCGTAGGTCTCTTTTTTTCGCCCCATGTGGTCATAAGTATAAGTATTAGCTACCGTTACGGCAGGGCTTGAGGCATTGGCCGATGTATAATGTTGCCTGTTAGTGGCCGTTATGGCACTGGTGAAATCGTAGGTAACAGTATTCAGGTCGTAGTTATTGGTATTAGCCGTGCCGCCCAGGTAGTGTTGCTTATAGCTTTTAATTATCCTCCCAAAATCATCATAGTACATCACGTCCCACAGCATATCGGCAGGCGTGTTCAGCACTGCAGTCTTTTTTGCTACCGGCTGGCCGGTGGTCATTTTGCTTACACCGGTAGTGGTTGTATAAGCGGCCGGCAGGCCTGGAATGTTGTTGTAATCATCGTAATAATTCAACTCCAGGATAGTAGTTACCGCGCTGACAGGCCAGGCAGCGTTGGTGTAACCATTGCCGGTAGCGACAGGTTTTTCCCATAAATTAGTAGTAATATTGCTCAGTATGTTTTGCAACCCTGCCCTGGCTATAGCAACATTGCCGTTATCCCAGATGCCGGATATAACAGGCCTGCCCAGCGCATCGTACTTGGTAACCAGCCATTGGTTACTGCCAAGCTGAACGGCATCCTGTGTGGCCACAACCTGGTCAAGTACATTGTATACCATATATTCCCATCCTTTGCCTGGTATTCTTTTCTGTACCTGCCTGTTCCTGCTGTCATACTGGTACTGGTAGCATAGGTTATCAAGGGTAACCTGGCTGATGGCTGCTGTTGCATCGGGGTTTGCTCCCGGCGGCAATACAAACGCAAGGTTTCCCAGGTTATCATATACATAGTATGTGCTCAGCATTTCAACCGACGAGGTTGCGCCAACAACTTTCAGGTTATAAGTACGCTTTAGCACTACACGCCCCGCATTATCTTTATATTCTTCCGTTGTGCCTATACCGCCATCGGCAGGCTGCCAATTTTCATCCCTAATTATGGTTACAGATAGCTTTCCCGGTAGGTATGTATCGTTGTTATTTATGCGGATCAGGCTTTGGCTTTGATCGCCATTAATGGTTGTGCTGTACAATGCGGCTATCCTGCTGCCGGGGTTGGCTGTACCGGCGGTGTAGGTACTGCTAAAGGTGCTGGTTTGGTTGTTGGTAGTATAAACGGTTCTTAAGGTATGGCCCGTACTGTTGGCATCACCTGCACCGGGCAGTTGCCAGGCATCGCCGGGCGCGCCTTGTTCAACCGGTACGTTTAATGGAGATGGTTCAAAACCGGTTATGGTATAAGGTGTGGGGATCCGGGCGATACCGTTTGATAGCTGGGTACCCTGGCTGCCGGCCGGGTTGTAAAAGGCTGCCTGGTCGGCTATGGCGGTGGCCTTATAAATCCCATCGCCCGCTGCCGAAGCATAAGGCAAAAACTTAATCACTTCCCTGCCAAATTCATTATAGGCATTAGGTATAACGATGTCATGCATCGCGGGGCTGGCCTGTTTGCTTACTGTTTGCACAGGTCGTCCCATGCCATCAAAATATTGTGTGGTTTGCCTTACATCCACAGGGTTTGTTAACTGCGCGGCGGCCGTTTCGTCGGTAACGCCGGCCTTGGTTATTACCCTTGACTGGATGTAATTATATACCGGGGCTGCCGAAGTAACTGTTACGATGCAGGCATTGGTATACAATACATCTATGCCACAGGTAACCTTACGGCGAAAGTAGGTTGTGGCGGTTAGTGCCGCGGCTGTATAATTTTGCCCAGTTGCACCGGCTATGTTGGTATAATTGTAATCTAAACCATCGGTACTTTGCTGCCATTGGTAAACAAAATTATTATTACATGCCCCACCTGTAGCCGCGTTTGCCATGATGGTGCCGGGGCTTGTATTTACCATTGTGGCCAAGCTGTTAAGCGTTATAACACCCGGAAATATCTGGGGGTTCACGGTAATGGCTGCCGTGTTTGAATAAGCCGTTTCTGTAGCGCAGGTAACCTTACGGCGAAAATAGGTTGTTGCAGTTAAGATACCGGGAATCACGGAAATGTTAGCAAAGGTTATATTATCCGAACTCGACTGCCATTGATAAGCATAACTACCCGAACACATACCTCCTGTGGAGCTTGCACCTGATATAATGCCCGGATTGGCACCATAAGTAATGGTGAGTGCCGACGGGCTTATCGTCCCCCCGGTTAAATGCTGATAAACATTAATCACGCATACATTGTTATAGGACAGCTGGCTGCCACATACATCTTTACGCCTGTAATAGGTTGTTGCGGTTAAGGCCGGCGGCGTGTAATTAAGACCCGAAGCACCTGAGATATCGGTAAAGGTAGCCCCTCCGTCGGTCGACCGTTGCCATTGGTAGGTATAGGCGCCGCTACAACTGCCGCCAGTTGCCGCGTTCCCACCCATGGCTGCAGGTACGATGCCTGTAAAAATATTTTGCACCGCCGGCGAAATGGTGGTTGTAGAAAATGGGGCGCTCACGGTAACCGTAGCCGTGCTTGCATAGGCGATAGTGCTTGTGCTTGTTTCGGTTACCCTACGCCTGTAGTAGGTTGTGGCTATAAGCGGTGCCGAAAAAGAAAGGTTTAATCCTGTTTGCCCGCTGATATCTGTAAAATTAACGTTGTCGGTTGATTTTTGCCATTGATAAGTATAGGCAGGGGCGCAGGCCCCATAAGTAGCTGCCGAGCAGCTGATAGTGGCCGGAATATTATTGTATGCTATGGTTTGCGCGGAATTTGCCGTAATGGCGCCCGGAATGAGCGCATTGGACACCGTTACACTTAACGGCGCGGCATCGCCGTTTGAGCTTTGCAACGTTACAGTGCCGGTACCGCCGCTGTTCCACAGCACCGCTATCATGTTTATAGGGGTGCCGTATCTGCATGAACCCGTACCTGTGATATTACTTCCGTAAGCCTGCTGAATGGTGCCGTTAGAGACACACCAGGTCATGTTGGTTGAATTGGTATAACTGCCGCTAAAGCTATATAAGCTGGTGGTACCAGCTACCACGCAGGTAGGCCCGGAGATGGATACCTGCGAAAAGCCTTGTTTTAACTGCGAAAAGAATATAATCAGCAATAGCGCTATCCGGGTTATTAACCGTTTTTGTGACATATGCGTAATTGGTTTGATAAGGTTAAAAATGTGTTTATAAATGGCATGCCACCAAGGCATGCCCGTGGCCCTGACAACATATGTTAAGGGGTTGCCGACTGATATTTGTAATTGAATGTTTTAACGATATTGTTATTAATATCCCTTACCAGTTTTAACCTCCCGTTTGCATCGTATTCAAAATAATTAATACCATTGGCCGCGCTGTTCTGCGAAGTCATCCCTATGAGCGGCGCGAATGTATACGAGGTCATCTGCGCATTTGAGGGGTAAAGCCTAAGCTCGTCAATGGCGCCTGTGCCGCTAACCGTAATAGTTGATGCGCCACTTACCCGGTGCTCCCAATTGGTCCAGCTTGCGCCGTTTATATTAACCGTCCTGATGCTTTTGGGCCATCCTGATACCGGGGTACCGCTTACAGTATATGCCCCATTTTTACTCCAGTAAGAAATGGTGTAAACTGTACTGCTGGTAAGGCCTGCCTTTGACAGCGTGGTGCCGCTAAAATTGTAATATTTTGTACCTGTAATGCTATTGGCAGTTGTTGCGATATTGGCTGTATTGATGCCCGCCCAGTTGCCGGTTCCATCAGCTTCAAATGAGGTATAGGCTATCTCCGTTTTTGCTGCATTTTTTACTTCGGCTATGGGATAGGTGTTTTGATAATCCCAGATATAGGAAATAAGCGCGCCGTTCTCTTTTGATACGCTTAACGGGTTGCCATTGCCGTCATAACCGTAATACCTTAAACGCGTTTCGTAAGCATTAGCGCTTGTTTTTACATCAACGGTTTGTGGCGCAATCATGGGCGTGGTACTGCCCCAGTTGTAATAATTGGTTCTTACACCTTTAACAGGCAGGCCATTTTTAAATTCGTTTTGTTCAACCGGGTAATTGAGCATATTGAGCGTTGGGCCAACCATTTGCGTTAGCACAGCGTTCCCGGTATAATCTGCCGGGTATTTAATTTGTGTGCTCAACGCTATATTGTCAGAGCCGGTGCGGTTGGTTTGGGATATAAACTGGTTAGCATTATACACATTGGATATTGTATTGCTAACCGTACTGCCATCATCATTATATAAGGTTTCGACAGTTGATAATAAATTTTTGTATCCGATGGGAATCTGGTACTGGCCGTAACCGTAAGGGTACCAAGTCTGTGGATAATATTGCACTGCATAGGGTTCCCTAAACAATTCTACTGGAGCACAAGGTAAAGGCGGATTGCCGTTTGGGTCGCAGGTAACATAGCCCGCTTGGGGGTAGTTGTAAATACGCTCTACATGCAAACCGGAAACATATTCCGTTGTAGTGGTATTATATCCGTTTACTACTTGTTTTCTTGCCTGATAGTTGCCGTCTGTGTTTTTATAATCTGTTTGGGTTATTAAGGAAGCATTATTCCAGTAGTTGTAATTAGCAATATGCTTCCTGTAAATAGTGAGGTTTGTGTTGGTTTGTATTCCCGACGGAGCCCATCCTGCGTAGTCATAAGTAAACACTGTTTTACCCGTATTAGAAGCGGTCGTTCCGTGATATTCCGTTATAGTAGGATATGTTACGGGCCGGTCCCCAATGGCGCTTAATTCGGGGATAAAGTCTGAAAGAAAAACGCGTTGACGATACGAGCCGTTTTCCGGATCAGTGTTTGACGGAATAAATCCGTAGTATGATTCTACCGCCATATTGGTGATATCCGGTTCCATATCCAGCACACCGTAACCGAGTTCATTATTACCATAGGTATAGGTTTTATAACTGGTGGTACCATTATTATCATTGGTTTTAATTTGCTGAATTCGCAGCCCCGGCCCGTTTTTGACGGTCAGCGTAGAGTTGCTCATATATTTATTGTGCTCATAAATAAACTCAGAACTGCCCCCGGTGGGATATGTAATTTTTTTGAGCACTCCAGACTCCAGTCCTGGTAAATAGGGATCACGGTTGTAAGATGGGTTCCCTAAAGTGTAAGTAGCGAGAGGTCCACCATCGATGTATTCCAAATTTTGGTAGTATGGCACCATTTCAGTTTGACCAGAGGCATTATAATAACCCCACCAGTCGCGATAACGAACGTTGAAGCCGTTTGTATTATTACCTGGAAAATAATCGGGATAATAATCGAAGGCATAATTCTCAACAACATTGCCCAATTTATCTTTAAAAACAAGTCCGTCCAATTTGTAAGTGTTATTGCCTGTCTCGGGAGAAGAATCCAGGAAAGACCGATTTAACTGGATACTTTTAATAATTACATTGTTATTATCAAATATCTGTATGTTATCGACCTTATCGGAACCTGAAACAAGATTGAAGATCACTTTACCTTGTTTGAAATGGATCTCAGTTAACCTGCTTATTTGATATTTATCCTGGTTGGTTTGCTCAACATTATAGGGTGGAGGCTGAGTTAGCATTTGAGCTGCTGGAAAGCTTTGCTTATCCATTAAAGTTTCGCTCTGACTAATGGATGTTCGGTTCTGAATAAACCCTTCGTAAACAAAAGAAATTATGTCCGTTTTATCTGCGGACACGATTTGCATTAAGGTGAATTCAGTATATACATTTCCGTAGGAGCTGTTATAATATCCATTTCCCACAAACTTATAAGATACACCTTTGTCGTCTAATATATCTATTTCTGTCAATCCCCCGCTTTGGGTGTACACTGGCGTAATAACATAAGGTTTATATGGAAGTAAAGCGGGAGTTTTCACACCTCCATTATCTTTAAAAAAGAACTTACCACTGCTGCCACCGAAATAATACGAGAAAATATCATATTCGCTGTCCTTCCAATTGCCAGGGTTAACCGGTGGATTGTTTTTATCGAAATGATTGATCTGTTCGAGATACGCGAGATCACTGGAGTTGTTAATATTCAGAAGCAAAGGAGAAGGGAAAGGATATGTCCCGAAATCAACTGAACCATAAACAGTACGTGACACAGACCCACCTGCATTCAGGCTCCAGCCCAGGGAAATAGGGCCATCGAGATCACTCACCTTCCTGCCTGAAGCATGATAACTAATATTGATAGGCACACTTAAACTGCCGCTTTTTACCTCGTATAAGGGAATATTGATTTGTGGCACTCCCGTGGAATGGTCGATAGGGTAATCCTGGAAACGAAAAAGCGCTGCTGCTTCCGGTGATGGCAGTATAATTTTGGGCAGATCCTGGCTGTAACCGTTACTAAATGCCCACGCGCTAAAAAAACAGGTGCAGGCAATTTTGATGGGTAAGGCTTTAATAAAGCCGTGTAATTTTTTCATATGATATTACTAAAAAAGTTTTATCGAATTGGAATGGTACTGTTAACTACTCTTTTGTTGCTACTTTTTTTGCCAGCGCTTCAAGCTGCTTAGCCAGCTGTTTAATCTTTTCCTCCTGGGCCTGGGTGCTTAATGTTTGAGCATTTAAAGTTATTTGCTGTTTTTGGTTTAATTCGCGTTCCTCTTTCACCTCTTTATCCTTCTCAATCAAATACAAAGTCAATTCCTCCACCTTTTTAAGCAGCAGCTTATTCATTTCGCCCAGGTTAATGCCGTCTTTGGCAATTTCCTGTGCCGAAGGAATTTCGGGCAGGTGCTGGTTTTTGTCGATATAGGTTTTTACATCGGATAGGGAGGGAAGGGTGTAATCTTTTTTGAAAACGTAGTCGGGCCAGGTGGCATAAAGCTTAACAGTTACCGAGGTAGCTATGGCGCTGCCATTTATAGCCAGTTGATAACCACTGGGGATATATGAGGTATTTATCCCTACGTTACCAGTACTTGTTACCACAAATTTTGAGGTGTGGGTGCCCGCCGTGTTTGCCGAGCTGTTGGTTCCCGCGTCTATCAGGTAATTGGTAGCCGCGCTGCCAAGTCCCTGTTCATAAGGAGATATCAATAATACCTTATATCCTGCGGTACCGGTTTGGTTGATACTGGGTTGCATTGACAACCAATTTTGCGTGCCCGCAGCAGCGGCAGCGGTACCTCTCATGGTTATTATTGATCCGGTTCCCATAGTAGCAGCAGAAAAGTCAAAAATTCCGGTTGTTGCAGTAGTAACCGAATTTATAGTAAAAACCCGGCCCGAAGCTAACGTGGACGCGCCGGAGACCGTTTGTACACCTATTTGTAAAGACCGGTTTGTCCCTGTGCCGCCAGAATAGGTGGCTATTTGATAAGCGTTGCTATTCCATCCGGCAACCATGCGTTCGTAATTTGTTGTTTGATCGGATGTATTGTACGCTGCGACGCCTGTTGCCCCATTACCTAAAGTAAGGGAATGTGTAGGCGCCGTTGTGTAAATGCCGGCGCTGGTACCCGCAGTTGTGGGGAATACGTTTTGTGCGTAAGAAGAAATAGCTGAAAGTAGTACAGCTAATACAGAAAGAGAAAATGATTTCATTTATTTAAGATTTAAGGTTTTAAGATTTTTTGTTTAAAAGTTTTGTTAGTGAATCGAGTTGATTTTTAAACTCGTTCATTTGTTGCGTATTTTTTTTGTTAACCGTCTCCTGCTCTTTTATCTGCTTATCCTTCTCAATCAAATACAAAGTCAATTCTTCCACCTTTTTAAGCAGCAGCTTGTTCATTTCGCCCAGGTTGATGCCGTCTTTGGCAATTTCCTGTGCGGATGGAATTTCGGGCAGGTGCTGGTTTTTGTCGATGTAGGTTTTTACATCGGATAGGGAGGGTAGGGTGTAATCTTTTTTGAAAACGTAGTCGGGCCAGTCGGCATAAAGTTTAACGGTAACAGATGTTGCAATAACGCTGCCGTTTACACCAAATTTATATCCTTTGGTATCAGTAGTATTTATACCAACATTGCCACTTTGATCGATAGTTAAGCGGCGGATATTCGTTGTAACCAGGCTCATGGTGGTGGAATTTGCAGAGCCCCGGTCGCTTTCAACCAGCAGTCCTCCCATTTTGTCTGATTGGAGTGTCGAGCTTTCGCTGGATAGTTTAAATATGATGCCTAATTGGCGCGAAACAACATCCTGCGTCGCGCCCGGATGGCGAACAGTAATCAATTCGGCAAATGGCGTTGATCCGCCGGTGCCTGTTATAATCTCCAGTTTGGGGATAGATGAAGGAAACAGGAGGGCCGACGCATTAATGGTGGTTGGGGTTGTCGCCCCGATGGTAACACTGCCGGTATTGGTATTGCTGATATCGGGAGTGGTATTAGTCCACTGGGCGTGTGCAAACACAGAAACTAAGAGAAGTGGGGTAATGATAAAGATTAATTTTTTCATGATTAAAAAGGGGGTAGTAATATTGAGTGATAATTTGATTAAATAATGTAAGCGCACACCGGCGCGGCGCGAATTAAAAAGGTTAATTTATGCGCACAGTGGGGCAATGGCAGATAGATACTGCTGATGGAAATTTGCTATACCCGGGTTTTTGAAGCCGGATAATACTTTGATTACAGGGTAATTTAGTGGGTGTTGTCATTTTGATAAGGTTGTTAGGCGACGCTAATGTACTTATCTAAGTTGAATTGTAAAAAAAATCCGGATAAATATTTTCGTATCTAATTAATAGTTAATTATATAGATGCAAGGTTAAAAACAAGGCCTTGGACGATTTGTAGCGGGACGATTTTTAACACTCCTCTTGCGTAAGGGATGGAAATGGATACCGGCCCGCGCCTAATGCCTTGTGCGCGTATGAATGTACAGCCCGCCCCCTGCTTCTACCGGCAGGGGGTACGCCCGTGTTTATTGGTGAATAATGAGTGGTTGATTAGGTGAATGGTTTTATTGGTTAACTCATTAAAATATCACCAATTTACAACCGCTCACTCACTCAACCCAATCAACCACTCACTAATTTTGAATTAAATTTGCAATATATGTAGCTAACTACGTATTATTGTACATAAATTAATCGCTATGAATACTTCGCTTGAAATTACCCCGCTTGATAACGCTTACTGTGAGCAGATTATTGATATTATACTGCCCATACAGCAAATTGAATTTAACGTGCCCATAACGCTTGAAGGCCAGCCCGACCTGCTGGATATTGAATCAAGCTACCATCAAACCGGCGGCAACTTCTGGGGCGCCAAATATGATGGGCTGTTGGTGGGCACCATAGCTCTTATTGCTATTGATGGTAATGCCGGGGCCTTGCGCAAAATGTTTGTCCGTAAAGAATACCGTGGCAAGGAATTGGGCGTCGCGCAGCGCTTGCTTGATGAACTGATAGCTTATTGCAAACAAAACCAGATAACTGCCATATACCTGGGCACGGTTGATATGTTGAAGGCCGCCCATCGTTTTTACGAAAAAAATGGCTTTACGCAACTGGCCAAACAGGATTTGCCGCCATCATTCCCGCTGATGGGCGCAGATAATATTTTTTATGAGTTACATTTGAACAATTAACCACCAGCAGATGAACGTAATTGATGAATCGGGCATTTTGGCCATCAGCACCCGGCTGCAGCGCCTTGCCGATACGCTACGCAAGGATGGGGTGCTGATTTACAAGGCAAACAATATTGATTTTGAACCCAAGTGGTTCCCGGTTATTTATACCCTGCATTTTAAACCCGTGCTCAGCGTGGTGGAGCTTGCAAACGAAATTGGGTACACCCACCCATCTACCATCAGCCTGCTGAAAGAGCTGGAAAAGGAAAAGCTCATCCGGTCGAAAAAAGACAAGGCCGACGAGCGTAAGCGCCTGATCCTGCTCACTGCCAAAGGCCAGGAACTGGTAACCCGTATGCGCCCTGTTTGGAACATCATCAAAGCCGCCGCCGCCGAACTTACCGACACCCAAAACAACCTGATGAAAGCCATTGACGAAGTAGAGCAGCAAATAAGCCTGCAAAGCTTTTTCGCCCGGGCGCAGCGATTAAAGGGGGAGGGGTAGCAATTAGATTGATCGTTTTACATAAATCCGGGCGGAACATAAATCGGGAGTACCTGTTGTAAATAGAAATAAAAGATCGGCATCAACCATTGTTGACATACTGTTGTCATTATTGTTGGCTTATTTTGATCAGTAAACCCTATTGCGGGATTATTTGTATTTTTACATTACACATGGATTTTAATTTAACTTCCCAATACTTCCCCACCGGCGATCAGCCCGAGGCCATCAGGCAACTGGTTGAGGGTGTAAACAACGGCGATCCGTTTCAGACACTTTTGGGTGTTACCGGCTCGGGCAAAACGTTTACGATGGCCAATGTTATCCAGCAAACGCAAAAGCCAACGCTTATACTGAGCCACAATAAAACCCTTGCAGCCCAGCTTTATGGCGAGTTTAAGCAGTTTTTTCCGGAGAACGCGGTTAACTACTTTGTATCCTATTACGACTATTATCAGCCCGAGGCTTTTATACCCACCACTAATACCTACATTGAGAAGGACTTACAAATAAACGAGGAGATTGAAAAGCTGCGGTTGCGCACAACTTCGGCCTTGATGTCGGGCCGCAGGGATGTTATTGTGGTATCCTCAATATCGTGCATTTACGGTATGGGTAACCCGGAGGATTTCGCCCAATCTGTATTCAAGTTTGCCGTAGGCACCCGCATTAGCCGGAATGCTTTTTTACACCGGCTGGTGGAGATCCTATATGCCCGCACCACTGCCGACTTTAAACGTGGCACATTCAGGGTTAAGGGAGATACGGTTGATATTTTCCCGGCCTATATGGATCATGCCTACCGCATCTCTTTTTTTGGTGATGACATTGAGGAACTGACGACCTTCGATGTAAGCACGGGCAAAACCATCGAAAAAATGACCCATATGGTGGTTTACCCGGCGAACTTGTATGTGGCACCGCGCGAACGCTTTGTGCAATCTATTTGGGCCATACAGGAAGAACTGGAAACCCGCAAAAAGCAATTCATAAATGATGGCCGTTTCCTGGAGGCTAAACGACTGGAGGAGCGGGTTAATTACGACCTGGAGATGATCCGTGAACTGGGCTACTGCTCGGGTATCGAAAACTACTCCCGCTTTTTTGATGGCAGGCTGCCCGGTGCACGCCCATTCTGCTTATTGGACTATTTTCCTGATGACTACCTGATGGTTATAGATGAAAGCCACGTTACGGTACCCCAGATCAGGGCGATGTATGGCGGCGACAGGTCGCGCAAGATGTCGTTGGTTGACTATGGCTTTAGGCTTCCGGCTGCCCTGGATAACCGGCCGCTAAACTTCCAGGAGTTTGAAAAGCTGGCGCCGCAAACGGTTTATGTAAGCGCAACACCTGGTGATTTTGAGTTGGAAAAATCGGAAGGAGTGGTGGTACAACAAGTTATCCGCCCTACGGGACTATTAGACCCTATTATAGAAATCCGCCCGGTGATAAACCAGGTTGATGATTTGCTGGATGAGGTTGACCGCACCATAAAAATGGGCGACCGTATTCTGGTTACTACCCTCACCAAACGCATGGCCGAAGAACTGGCCAAATACATGGACCGGCTGGGTATTAAATGCCGCTACATTCACTCCGAGGTAAAAACCCTGCAAAGGGTGGAGATTTTGAGGGGATTGCGCCTGGGCGAATTTGATGTACTGATAGGTATCAACCTGTTACGTGAAGGGCTGGATTTGCCGGAGGTGTCGCTTGTAGCCATCCTGGATGCTGACAAGGAGGGCTTTTTACGGTCGGAACGCTCCTTGATACAAACCATTGGCCGCGCCGCGCGTAATGATCGTGGCCGGGTTATTATGTATGCTGATAAGATCACTGATTCGATGCAGATAACAATGGACGAGACCAACCGCCGCCGCGAAATTCAGATTGCTTATAATACTGCACATGGCATTACGCCAACCACGGTAGGCAAATCCCGCGAAGAAATTATGGAGCAAACATCGGTTGTCGACTTTAAAGGCGGGGTACAAAAGGCTTATGTAGAAGCTGATATGGCAACGTTAGCGGCCGACCCTATTGTTCAGTATATGACCAAACCTGATCTGAAAAAATCAATCGACAACACCAAAAAAGAAATGCTTGCCGCAGCCAAAAATATGGACTTTTTGTTAGCTGCCAAATTGCGTGATGAGATGTTTGCTTTGGAGAAAATGATGGAGGAGAAGTTTTAGATGTGCAGATTTCAGATGTGCAAATATGCAGATGTAGAATTTGTATATCGGCGATAATGTAGTGATTGTAAAATCATTGCAGGGTTTTTTTATCTGCACATCTGAAATTTGAAATCTGCACATCTAAATCGTTATTTTTGATTAAAGTTTAAGTTATGCAGCTATCTGATCTTGATCTTACTAAAAGCTATTCATACGCCGATTATCTTCAATGGACATTTGAGGACAGACTTGAATTGATTAAAGGTAAGATTTTTAAAATGACACCGGCACCGGCACCCCTCCATCAACGCATATCATGGCGTTTATCAGGAGAACTATATAGTTACCTTAAAAATAAGTCATGCCAGGCTTACGCGGCACCTTTTGATGTCAGACTCCCCCGTAAAGGTGAGAATGAGGACAAAAAAATATTTACCGTTGTGCAACCAGATATATCTATCATATGCAATCCGCTACAAGTTGACGGACGTGGCTGTACAGGTGCCCCCGATATTGTTATTGAAATCCTTTCTCCCGGAAATAATCAAAAAGAACTCCGTAATAAGTATGAAGTATATGAAGAAGCCGCCGTTAAAGAGTATTGGATAGTATCCCCTCAGGATAAAACTTTTTTGAAATACACACTAATAAACGGTGCCTATCAGCCATCAAAATTAATGACGATAGGCGATATCATTACAACTGAAATACTCCCGGGACTTGAATTGAGCCTTGAAATAGTTTTTGCAGACAATTGAAATAGTAGATGTGCAGATTTCAAATGTGCAGATATGCAGATGGGGATTTTATATACACATGATAATATGGTGATTGTAAAATGATTGCAAGATTTTTTCATCTGCATATCTGAAATCTACATATTTGCACATCTATCCATACATCAAAAAAACAATTTAGCCGTTATATACTTATATTTGTAAGCTTAAAATTAATCAGATGTTACTTATTCGTTTCCTGATCATATCAATTTGTATTTTATACATTATCCGCAGTTTAATGCGGTACCTGATACCTGCTTTGTTTCAAAGCGTTATCAATAAAGCACAGCAACAGGCACAACAGCAACAAAATTATCAGCAAAGAAAGCCGGAAGGCGCTGTAAAGGTTGACTATATTCCCGAAGGCAAAAAAGGTAAATTACCGGATACCGAAGGCGAGTTTGTTGATTATGAAGAAGTAAAATAGCCCTTTATGCTGCCAGACGAAGTATATAAACGACGCCCAAATCACAATAATACACCAGAATCAATTACCCTGATCATTGCAAACTTTATTGTTTTTGCTGTGGCTACGCAGTTGTTTGTATCTGCAACCAAGATTGGTACTTTTTTTTGGGTGGTGGTTGGCGCGCTGGCGGTTTATAATTTTTTTAATATCCGTAAATACCGGGAAGACTATAACAAAGCACAGGTAATAGCCTACATTTTAAGCCTTGTTATCATGGCTATTTTCTTTTTTGTAATGCGTGGCCGCTCCTGAAACTGTTAAGCAATTCCTTTACAACTAATAATTCCTATTCCCGTTCAAATTTCTATTTTTGAGGAATTAATATCCAATTCAAAAAATATAAATGAATAACTGGTTCAAGCGCAATAGTATTCACCTCATTATTGCGGCAATTTTTATAGCAATTTCCTTTGCTTATTTCATCACTCCGTTAACACAGGGCAAGGTTTTATTTCAAAGCGACGTATCTCAGGCGCAGTCCATGCAAAAAGAGATTAACGATGTTAGGGCGGCAACCGGTAAAGCACCGTTATGGACCAATCAAATGTTTGGCGGGATGCCGGCCTATCAAATATGGGCGCCATTCCCACATAACATCACAACGCATGTTATCGACGTTTTAAAAAGAGTGTTCCCCAATCCTGTTGATACTGTATTGCTTTATTTATTAGGGGCTTACCTGTTATTCAGCGTATTGCGGCTTTCGCCATGGCTGGCGGCGGCAGGGGCAATAGCATTCGCGTTTTCTTCATACAATTTTATCTATATCACCGCGGGCCACAGTAACCAGGCCTATGCGATAGCATTTTTTGCGCCTTTACTGGCAGGTATTATTTTAACCCTACGTGGCCGCTACCTTTTGGGGGCTTCGCTTACCGCGTTTTTCCTGGCTATGGAAATTCGTAGTAACCACGTGCAAATGACTTATTACCTGTTATTATCTATAGCCATATTATTGGGTATCGAGCTTTATCATGCTATAAAGGACAAACAAACCAAGCCATTTTTAAAGTCGATAGGCTTTTTGGCGGGCGGTATTGTGTTGGCCATCGCGGTAAATGCAAGTACATTGTGGACCACTTATGAATATAGCCAATATACCATCAGGGGCAAAGCAAATTTAACAGCCAAAGGCACGGCGGGCCCTAACCATGGTTTGGATAAAGATTATGCTTATACCTGGAGCCAAAGCGTTGGCGAGTGCCTTACCTTCTTAGTTCCGAACGCTTATGGCGGTGGTAGCAGTACAGTTGTTGATGAGGACTCCAAAGCGGTAAAAATATTAACCGATAAAGGTGTTGATTCCGGGCAGGCGCAGGGTTTTGTTTCACAATCAATGTACTACGGCAATAAGCCAAGTACATTTGGCCCATGGTATTTTGGGGCTGCCATATGCTTCCTGTTTATTTTAGGCCTGCTGATTGTTAAAAACCGTATTAAATGGTGGGTTTTAGGAGCGGTATTATTGAGCATGTTATTGTCATTCGGCAAAAACCTGCCTTTCCTGTCCGATTTCTTTTTCAACTATGTACCCATGTACAACAAGTTCAGGGCGGTTGAATCAACCCTTGTGATAGCGGCATTTTGTTTCCCTATACTTGCTTTACTTGCTGTAAACGAAGTAATCACCAGTACCGATAAAGCATTTATTTTAAAGCGCGCCAAAATAGCCTTTTACATTACGGGCGGTTTATTACTAATTATGGTAGCCGTTCCCCAGGCGCTATTGAGCTTCAGGGCAGATGAGCACGTGGCTTTTGTGGCTAACCTTACACAAATTTTTAAAGGTGATACCGGAATGGCAAACTCCATTGCCAATGCCGTAGTGGATGACAGGGTGAGTTTAGCGCGTGCCGATGCCATTCGTTCGTTGGTTTTCGTGTTGTTAACAGCGGGCCTGTTATGGTTAATTATCAAACAAAAAATAAAAGCAAATATTGCAGCCCTGCTGTTGGCTGTTATTGTTATAATTGACATGTGGAGCGTTGATAAACGCTACCTTAAAGATGCCAATTTTGTAGCCAAATCTGACCTGGAGCAACAATATACCCCGCGCGAGGTTGACCAATTTATCATGAAAGATACGGACCCCAACTTCCGTGTATTTGACATGACATCCGGCGATCCTTTTCATGATTCGCATTCATCGTATTTCTACAAAACAGTAGGCGGTTTCCATTCGGCCAGGTTAAGACGGTTTGATGAATTAATTGAAAACCAATTTACCAAAAGTGTAAACCACGACGTGCTTGACATGCTCAACACCAAGTATATTATCACCGCCGATCCTAAAACCGGAAACGCGGGAATGCAGGCCAACTCCACAGCGTGCGGAAACGCGTGGTTTGTAAAAAGCGTAAAATTCGCCGATAACGCCGACCAGGAAATGCAGGCTATCAGCAGCTTTTCGCCAAAAGATGAGGCCATTGTTGATAAGCAATATCAAAGCATGATTGATAGCAAGTCGGTGGGAACTGATGCTTCATCAACCATAAAATTGACAAGCTATACGCCGGAACATCTCACCTATGAAAGCGGCTCGACAACGGCGCAGGTAGCTGTGTTCTCCGAAATTTATTATGATAAAGGCTGGAAAATGTTCATAGACGGCAAGGAGGAGCCTTATTTCCGTGCCGACTATCTGTTACGTGCTGCAGTAATACCAATTGGTAACCATAAAATTGAATTCATTTTCCACCCAACATCTTATTATGCCGGGGAGAATATCTCATTGGCAGGATCTATCCTGCTGGTATTAGCCCTTGGTGGTGCAGCATATAGTGAAACAAAAAAGAAAACAGTTGTTAAGCCGGCGGCAAAAAAGGCTTAATAAATATTTAACGATACGTAAAGAGCGATGGACGGACAGTTCATCGCTCTTTTGTTTTATAGATTAAATCATAAGTATTTTGTAAATTTACATTATGAGCAATTTACTCGAAAGAGTTACTGTTGATCAGGCAATATGCCATGGCAAGGCGTGTGTTCGTCATATGAGGTGGCCGGTGGAGGTTATTATTGACTTGATAGCTTCAGGAATGTCATTCGATGATATTTTGAATGACCATCCCGAACTGGAAAAAGAAGATATACTTGCCTCCTTATTCTACGCCAAAATCAGCTTATCGGGTAAAACTTTAGAAGAAGTTAACTAATGACCTTTTTAGTTGATGTTCATTTACCTATAACTCTCTCGAAATTCCTTAGTAATCAAGAAGGATGTACAGCAATACATGTTAACCAGATATTGCAAAAAATGGAATACCACTGATACCGGGATCTGTAAATATGCTGATGAAAACGACATGGTGGTAATCACAAAAGATCAGGACTTTAAAGATTCTCACTTTGTTAATAAAACGCCAAAAAAGATCATCAGAATTACTTTAGGAAACATTTCAAATAATGATTTAGTGTCGGTTTTTATGAAGAACTTATTCCTCATCTTACAAATGTCATCAAAAGAAGCTTTTTATCTTGAGATTGGGAAAGAGCGGGTTACCTCAATCGGCTAATCATTCGTCCTTCTATTCTTCAGCCAATACCATCCCAGGTTAAAGGCGATAACAAAATGATTTAAAATGGTTGGTATCAATCCGTAATATCGCTTCATAATATCAAACCGCTCGTTCAAACTTTGCCGATGCTTTTTTTTGGACATCCCCCCAACCAGGTATTTAGCAACATACCTGTTTACGTTAACTATTTTTTTTGCTTTTTTTGCTGCGCGGATGATCCATTCAATGTCAGCGCTCAACTGATATTGCATATCATAAGGTTCGGCTAAATTTCGTTTTACGTAAATAGCCTGGTGGCTGATGCTCATACCATATTTAAACCCGCGCCAGGTAAATTTAGCCGGTGCTTTATGACGGCGCTGCCCTAAATTTTCGCCATTCTCTGCCATCATTTCTGTTTCGCCATAATAAATATCGGCATCATCGGCAGCTCCAAAAACGGCAGCAACGGTTTGGTTATCGTAAAACTCATCGCCCGAGTTCATGAAGATAATGTAATCTCCGGTTGCCATAGCCAGGCCCTTGTTCATGGCATCATAAATACCTTTGTCTTTTTCGCTTATTAGTGTTGCAAGTTTGGGTTTGTATCGCTCAATGACCTGTAAAGTGCCGTCGGTTGATTGGCCGTCAACAACAATATACTCAATTGCCGGGTAGCTTTGCCCCAGCACCGACAGCATGGTGCGCTCAATATCCTGCACGTTGTTATAAACCACGGTAACCACTGTTAATCCCGGCTGAGTGTTTTGGGTCATGCTTGTAATATGGAGTTGTAAAGTTGAATGTATTGTTCGGCAACCCGTTTATTGGTGTAGTTATCCAGCACTTTTTGCCGGGCATTTTGCGCCAGTAGAACATGATCAGCAGCCATGATAGCAGCTATGCCATTTGCAATGCCTTGTGCCGAGCCTAAAGGCACCAGGTAACCGTTTTGCATGTGATCTACCATTTCAGTAATGCCGCCGGTGTTAAACGCCACCACGGGCGTACCGCAGGCCATGGCTTCCATTACCATGTTGGGCAAATTGTCCTCAAGCGATGTGGTAACAAATACATCTGCCATACTATATACTTCAGCCAGTTGGGTCTCGTCTTTAATAATATTAAGCTGATGAACGGCAAACGGTAGCGTTGTCACATCAAAATGCCTGTTCTTACCGAATATCACTATCTCAACGTTTTCCGGGCTGTCTTCCTTTAATAAATGCAGGGCCTCCACCAGGTAGGTAATGCCCTTGCGTTTGTCATTAATATTTGCCGCGCCAAACAAAATCACTTTTGCACCGGCGCTAACGCCATGTTTTGCGCGGGCAAAAATTTTATCCTGCGGAGAAAACACTTCGACGTTAATGGGATTAGGAATGGCACGCATAATAAACCGCCCGGTGAGCGAGCTTTGTTTAGCAACGCTGGTTAACCATTGGCTGCAACCAACAAAAGTGAGGTTCTTTGCCGCTGTATACATATTTTTTTTACGCTTCCAACCTTTGTGAGACAGATCATTAGGATCAGGATCACGCAAAAACGGGCAATTACCGCATTCCTGTTCAAAGCGAGTACACGCGCCGGAGTAATGGCAGCCACCGGTAAACGTCCACATGTCATGCATGGTCCACACAATGGGTTTGCCTGTATTAATGAGTTCGGTTAAATCAGTGATTGAAAGAAAGCCGGAATTTGTCCAGTGAAGATGCAGTACATCCGCCTCTTTTATCAACAGGTGATCAACTATGCTGGTTCCTGCATTTGCTGTCGAAAACGCAAAACGCACCGTTTTATCTTCTTCATCAAAAAGTATAAAGGGTATGCGCTCGGCCAAAAAGGTGTAGTTTGCCTTTAGGTTGCTCGCGGTATCTTTTACAATCCCCGTTACAGCGCTATTGCCGGTCTTTTTATACTGTACCAGCATTTGCGTATCAACACCGTTTTGTCTGAGTGCGTTGAGCAGGCGCGCGCTTGCTGCAGGCGCACCGCCTCCGGCATCGGACGTGTTGATGAGCGTTACTTTCATTAGTACAAGTATAGTAAAAACCTGAAACACCCAAGGAGAAAGCCGGAAAACTAAACTATTATTCAGAAAAAATTTTACTTTTGGGGAGAAGCGCGTTTTCATCCTGAGCTTGTCGAAGGATATGCGGGCGGGCCTTTGCGCCCCACCTTTCGACGAGCTCTGGGTGACATCCATTTTAATTGAATTAATGAACGCAATAGCCTACTTATTTCAGGATCGCAAAGCCAACCGTAATAATTTTAAGGGGCAACTGGTGCTGTTTTTATTCAGGCTGGCATCATTAATAAACCACAGTATGATAGCCAAAATACTGCTTTATCCCTACCTGCTTTGGTACCGCTACGTGGTTGATTGGGTTTGGGGTATTGAATTGCCACGCAAGCTACAGGCCGGAAAGGGCCTCATTGTTTATCACGGGCATGCGCTGGTAGTAAATCAAGGAGTAATTTTGGGCGATAACTGCGTGCTGCGCAACTCGGTTACGATAGGCCACAAAAAACTGGCCGACGGCAGTTTTACCCGCTGCCCGCGCATAGGCAATAATGTTGACATTGGCGCTAACGCCATAATTGTCGGCGCTATTGAAATTGGCGATAACGTGATCATAGGTTCGGGGGCCGTAGTAGTTAAAAGTATACCCGCCAATTGTACCGTCGTGGGTAACCCGGCAAGGATTTTAGAGCAAAATATTTAAGAGGCTGACCTGATAAATGGAGAATAAGTTAACCGACCGCGCGTTTTGGAAATCATTTTGGGAGTCAAGGATAGGCCTCATCTTCAGTATAAAACCCAATTATGTTTTTGGTGATATCCTGGCAAAGATCATCAAACAAAAAAAAGCAAAAACAGCTATTGAGCTGGGCGGTTTCCCGGGCTATTACGCTATTTACCTTAAAAAATATCAGCAGTTAAATACCACCCTGCTCGATTACTTTATACACCGGGACCTGGTAAACCAATTGCTCGCTGCCAACGGAATGAACCGGGATGATATCAATATTATTGAGGCCGACCTGTTTAATTACGTTCCCGCCGAGCAATATGACATGGTGCTATCATTCGGTTTGATAGAACATTTTGCCGATACTAAGGGCATTATTGCCACCCATCTTCCGTTTTTGAAACCCGCCGGCACGCTATTTATTACGCTGCCAAATTTTACCGGTGTTAACGGATGGGTGCAGCGCAATTTTGACCGCGAAAACTACGAAAAGCATTACATTGCCAGCATGAACCCAACCCTGCTGGCCGAATATTGCCGCCAGTTGGGTTTAAAAAATGTAGAGGCTTATTACCATGGCGGGTTCTCCATCTGGCTGGAAAATAAGGCGCATCAATCCGCCAGTACTAAGGGTTTTGTTAGGGCGCTTTGGCTGGCTGGAAAGATGATCAGTAAGGTTGTGCCGGTGGAAAGTAAGTTGATGTCGCCTTATATCGTGGTAAAAGCTGAAGCCGGAAATCAGTGATTAGTTAATTAGAGATCGGGGTTATTTCTTTTCTGCGTACTTTACCCGCCATTGTTTTATCAAACGTATACCACGCTGCAATAAAGTCCCTTTGCGGTTTTTCAGAAAATGCCTGATGGCCTGATGGGCTTTCAGATCAGCTACTACCTCAAACGGGAAATTTTTAACCGGTTTTTGCGCTATGCTCACGCCGTACATATGCTCAATATTGGAGTGTACACCGGTGCCGTCATGCCCAATGTTATGAACCAAAGAGTGCGAGGGGTGCAGTGCAAGGCCGCCTTTTAAAAACATAGATGCATACCAGCGTATGGCCCATGAGTTGTTTTTAAGCGCCTTAAATTCAAGCATCTGTTTCCAGAAATTCCCTGCGCCGTTTACAGAGAATTGCTGTATCTTTTTGTTGTCGAAACCTGCTATCAACTTGTCAATATCCGGTTCAAAGTTTTTCCATGCCCGGTTCCAGGTGGCCCAGCCCCAACTGGTGGCTATAGGGTGAAAAAATGTTTCGGCCAAGGTTATATCGGCCAGTGGGAACATGTACGCACCTATGTGCATCGCTTTTTCCTCATGCTGGTAACGGCTAAGCGCTTCGTTAAAATATTGAAGGGTGTAAGGCGATGATAACAAGTCGTCTTCAAAAACAATCACGCTGCCATACTCATAAACCAGTTGGGTAACCCCGCTGATGATGGATTCGGCCAAGCCCAGGTTATGATCACGCAAGATTACTTTTATGGTTTTAAACCCGGTAGTTTCCCGGGCCACTTGCCTAACTTCCTCAACTTTTACACGGTCGCTCTCTGTTTTGGGGGCATCGCAAAAAATGTACAGGCGTGATTCATCGGCCAAAACATTTTTTTGCAGGTGAATAATGGTACGGCGCGTATGATCGGGCCGATTGTATACAAACAGGGCTATTGGGGCAAGTTTTTGCATTGATTAAGTAAAAATCAGAATAATTCGGGTTGATGGTCGGCTTTTTTACACAAAACGGTATAAGCGTTGGCAAATTGTTCGCGTACCTTTTTTCCCATCAATTTACTTAGGGT
>Ga0307515_10001899_pt1 | contig 46493 bp, 40 predicted proteins | sample 17_EM_MG_FD_194513 | JGI IMG/M metagenome (GOLD analysis project Ga0307515, IMG submission 194513) | Populus trichocarpa ectomycorrhiza microbial communities from riparian zone in the Pacific Northwest, United States - 17_EM | ecosystem: Host-associated > Plants > Roots > Unclassified | place... | reverse complement strand
TTTGGTCTACCCCCGCACTCGAGTCAACTTCGCGCGATATCGCGAATTGGATCAGGTTTCCCTGTATCCTTCGTGTACTTCCCAGAGTAGCTAATGTAGCTTGCTTTCTGATACAGCAACTAGAGACTTCAGGCGAAGGCGAAAGAGTGCCTCCGAGCTCACCAATAGGCATCACTCATCTATTCCTCGATCCCTCTGTTCTTTTCTTCTAAATCTTATCGTTACCACTGGCATAATCGGTAAATTCAGAGCTCAGTTAAGCAACGGATGTACCGCGACCACGACAATGCAGTGTATGAACCATGGGATCGGACCCAAAGGTTGGTTCAATAACGGGTGGCAGTCTCCTGATGCACGGTTTCCGCCATCCTTGGAACCCGTTGGGACCGGGTTTGGGAGGGCAAGTTCAGTGGAATATTGGGATTCTTGGAGCACAAGAAGAAGAAGTGCGAGGCACCTAAGGTGGTGATATTCCACAATTCCGATGAGTGCTTGGAACTAGAAAGGTTATGAGGACGATACAAGTGAGTTATGATGATGATGATGATGACCACGATGATGGATGTGCCTGCCTATAATGTAATTAGTGTGTAGACTACTCTCCAGCCCAGTAACCATGTGCCTTTACGAGTTCATTGCTGAAGCTGTGTCATCCAACATACATGTGATCATCTGTCTTAAAAAGCCGACTGCCTTGTTGGAGATCAGGATATTTCGGTGAGGGCTGGTAGTAAGTAGGTCTGCCATACCCACGCGGTGCCCAAATGGCCATATTTCGCCTAATAGGCTATGTTCACTATGTCCGATTGTTGGGGGCTGTTCAAATATGAGAGGAAAGGGACAATCCACTAATCTGCTCAAATTTGTAACTCCGGTGTGGGTTTATATACATCAGCATGTGAACAAGGAATGACTATAATCCGTGGCATATCAGTGTGCGTAATAACTATAGTCTGTGGCATGACAGTGTGCGTAGTGCGTGGAGGTTAATTGTACTGTACCACTTCGCTTCCAACAATCAGGAATAATAATCAAGCATAGCTAAAACAGTCTATTCGGTATAATATATTCGCTTGTTTCGCATGGGCATGTCAGACGTACGGGGCCTCACCGAAAACTCCCGATATCCAATAGAGGCGAACACCGCGTACTACGCGCACTGCTGTGCCACAGAATATATTCATTCCGTTGTCAAATGCCGATGTATACCTCTAGCTACGAGTACGACTGGAGTTGTGGGCAAACACACCGTTCCTCCTATATTTTAGATATCCATGAATCGGGGACTAGAGTTATTTTGGATTTCCCTGACCACGTACGCAGGTTTTCATATCCAAGTCGACCTGACCGGTCGCAGCGACTAAAACTCTTTCCTGGCAATCGACGAAAGGTGTTCTCATTCAAGGCTCCCAGCTAATAATAAAAACCATGAAAGCGGCACTACAAGAAAGACGGGACTGTCCATGGTGGAGCATTGTATATTAAAGTCGTACAAGCCTTTGTTGGAGAAGAATATAATGATCCATAAAATATTAAATTAGGCTGGACCGGAGAGGGCAAGATTCAAACAGAGTCTGTAATTAATGAAGGTAAAGGTTAAACACAAACCACCACGAAGGGATTGAATCAATAGAGGCAAGGCAGGAAGTGAGAAGCGCAGTCAAGGCAATCGAATCACTATCCCACCTCACATGCGCCCAGAGCGAGCGATTAAATAAAACTAGCTAGGCGTTAGTCTAGGCGTTACTACCCCGATTCCCGCAAGGTGCTAATTGTTCCATGCAAACAGGATTAGGGGTCTGTTGGAGCAGAGGCAGACGCCAGCGAGACTGACAAGGAAGCCAACAACGCGTTTCGCAGCTGGTATTGCAAGGGGGCAGCCTGAGTCTCCGCTACTAATCAGTCCTATGTCCTTCTCGGGGCCTCGGTTGAGCCGCTCGAGTGCTCCCGCTTCTAAGATCATTTTAGTCTGATATTAAAGTATATTGTACCTACATGTTGCCGTATGGGCACCCCTGCTTGACCTCCATTCGGAAATCAGTCTACAGGTTGTCGGGTCTTCGGGATCATGCTCGGTTCAAGCGAATGGGCCCTCCATCACGGTATTCCCAGTTAGATATAGGATAGAACTAAGGGACGAACCAAACGCCAGCCCTAGCGAGAAGCAGGTGGTTAAACAATTACCCACGCCTCGTCCAGCGCTTGGTCCCGAACTGCACCGCTGCGGCATTGGTGGTGACATACCATTCTTCCTCAAGACTTCACTGTCGCTGTGGAGGACGGTCCTGTTCCGCTGCTGTACGTGGTCGGTCAAGGCTACAGCTGACCACGCGGTAGTTTTCATTTCCTTTTAGCCTGCCTCTGCAGACCTGAGCGCGGAAAAAGTAGACCAAATGGCTTCCTCCAGCAGCTTTACGTTCTCCATACGGCCTCCAGGGATCGTACCACTATTTCCGGAATCAGCCACGCTACATACCTCGAATCCGTCTCCAACGCCCACACTATTTGCGACTACTATAAACACAAATTCCGTGTTGGGGGACAGCCCGGTGCTAAGCGGGGGCATCTTCCCTCTACCAGGTGTAGCAAGTCAGACTCTGTCGCACCTTCCGACGAATTCCTCTTGGGGAGAAGAGAACAACAACCTGACTGCATCCCCCGTTTATCTCTTCATATTTGCTATTGCACTCGGCGCCCTTATCATCCTGTCGCTGACGATCGTCATCCGAAGTCTCATCCTACGCCAGAGACTCATCGCCCTTCATGGACCCGACTGGAGACGCCAGTACGGCGCAAATATTTTAGATGTACTTGGGCTATCTACGAGGAGAATGTGGGCTGGCCCGACAGCCCAACCCGTCCCTCAACCTGCACGGCGGCGCAGAAAGGATCACGGGCAGAAACCGGTCCTGGTCGACGTATCTGTAAGCGAAGGAAAGTATGGAGGGTGTTGGACGGATGTACAAGTACGTTAAACATACGGAAATACCACCTTCGATGACTAATGTCCGTTCATTCAGCCGTACTCTACGTCTCTACGACCCAATGCTACCAACCCATCCGTAAAAACCAATATATACTCTCTTCTCTCCCTCCGTGCAAAGGAATATCAGCCACCACCACCTCGGTCCAGCGCCCGAGCGCAGTCGGGTACTCTTACCTCACCGGCCCAACCTGGCTCCACACCAACTCAGCCCCCACTTTCCCATCTCCACTTCAGCGCCACCTCACCACCACCGCCAACCTCCTTCAAACCGGTCTTCATCGAAAAAAGCACGCCATCCCGATCGTCATCCGTATCCTCCATCGGGGACCTCAAAGTAGTCGACCGTCCCGTCCAACCGCTCCCTGGCCTCGAAGTAGACGTTTGTCTGCTCGTCCGTATGCCAAATCCTGATGCACCGTCATATCATTGCCCCCGCGCAAGCGCGAGCATGTCCATAGAAAGGCGACGGCCATCACGGGTGGACTTGTCCTCACCAGTGGAGATATTTGATGGAGCGGTGATGATCGCGTGCGCGCAAGGCGTACAATTATATGGTGTCCCCGAAGGTCCACCCGCTTCAACCGAGATACCCGAAGACGTAGATTCTAGGCGAGGAACTCGACGATAATGCCCTATCACACTTCACGCCCAAGTCATGGAACCTGGATCCTCTTGCTTCATCCTGCATGCTTGCATCTTGCGACTCCTACACTTTCCATCCAGTCCATGCATCATTCCCGCAATCCTTCACTACGTACACTTCTCAGTGATGTATCACGTCCTTGGCCGCCCGCCTTACGTGCCCTACGCTCCCGTCGTTATACGACCCCGGACATGCCTGCTGATCTCGATTACTCTCCCGTTTTTTATGAATATTCGTGGGGCTCATGCGAGCCGCGATTCACACCAGTTGTAATATAACACCCGTGGATGGAAACCTTACCCCCTCCGGCTATCAAATTTCTTTACTTGCTACTAGAGCACCTACCATTGTTGCCACCTTATATATACGTCTGTCCCACGATCGATCTATACGATATATTTCGTATGTGACCTAACCTGATGGTGTCCCCCCACCCATTTTAAGAGAAGCCGGGAATGGTCCAAAAGTTTACCGCCTGGCGAGAATGGAGAATGGTTTTGCACATGGTTCACAAAGAGTGTGAGGTGACATGGGGTGGTATTTCATTATGAATGTGCGTGGATAGCTAGTGAACACTACTTGCTGACAAGTCCCAGAGTTTGATCGACGAGTCGTGAATTGTAATTCGCGGCTGGCCCTGGTGAGGTGAGGAATTTTCGTCATCTGTGGTTCTAACACTACCATCGTCACAATCTGGCTCTTCTGGATCCGTAAAGTGCCGCGCCCCAGAAACTGTCAAAAGATGGGGCTCGACGGGACGAAATTTCACCGTGGAAACAGTATCTAGAATTCATATTAGCAGAGAAATATTTGCGATGTTTTGACTTACCATTATGCAGCTTGAATCTTGATACTGGTTCAGCTTGAGAGAGCGTTTGGGCGTCATAAAAGTTGACATATCCATCCTGGATTAACAGTGGTTAGATGGTAGCCTCAGTACCACGGTATAGTAAGTGTACGGTTGTTCCAGCAGCCAACCAATGTCCGGCGGCGTCTACGTCAAAGTGCATCCTCTGATTCGACATGCTTTTGCGGGTAAACGTATAGAAACGCGACGATGTGTTCCGGATGTCCCAGAGTGCTATCTCGTTGGTCTGGCGGCAGGCTGCAAAGAGAATGCTCTGTCTCGTAGGGTGGAATTGAAGCTGGGGCACGGATCTAAGGTTAGGTGGAACCACTACCCCAGATGACGGAGACTCGTACCTGTGTAACCGGACCGGGTACATCGTCAAGGTATAACAGAATATCTTCGCCCGTCTCTTCAGAGAGTAGACCGATCGAGGATGAGAATGTTCCCGCCGCATATAGCCCGGAATAGTCGGGGCAAAAGGCTAAGGAAGATATAATGCCTATTCGGTGCTCTAGGGAGGTAAACCACCGATAATGTTAGGAACATACCTCGTAATCCGTCCTTGCTTTTCTTCGTTGGACGAGTGAACAATCGAGTACCTTCGCCTGGGGCGCTGATATCGAATACTTCAATTGCATCGGTGAAGCCACAGAACATACTAGGGGTGTATCAGTTTGGAGGAGCCGGGCGAAATGATGGCTTTACCGTGTTCCCGCCAGGTTAAACGTCATGGAATGAGGAGCGACGAATCGTTCACGATGATCGATTATTTTGTAGGATGCCCGTAGCTGCTCATTTTAGCTGAGACTTCAAGGTCAATCCTCACACAATCGGGAAATCGATTCCTCACTCTGCCGTCTGTGGCGTCGAGAAGCTTTACCGGTTCCCCACGAATAGAAGCGACAAAGCAGTATGTTTCAATGTGAAGTGGAGTAGCCGATGGGTACCAGACGGCGTTCAGGATTGGGGCGGCTTGCTTGAGTGTAGATTTGCGAAAACCTAAGTGAGAAAATGGTGTATCATGAACCAAGGGCTATCCTAATCTTGTAGAAGATAGTATTACTTTGCGTTTCTGACCTCCCTTCTGCTCTACGAAAGCCGTATCGTTAGTCACTGTCCTCGGTGGCCCCCACGGCGACCAGGCTCACCTTTCCGCCACATAGAGGCTAGTATTACGATCTTCAGATACCAGAAGAAGGCTTTGACCGTCAAAAGACCTGAAAGCCGTTAATACAAAACCCCATGTATGTGGAGGCACATGAATCCTCATGACCATTGGGCGAGGCGACAGCAGGATGCAAGGTTTTCATTATAAAATTCCGAAGGTGTACGTATTGTATCGAGAGATGGAGGTTGCCAGGTCGGTGCCTCCATGGCCGGTTGTGGGGGTTGGGGTCGAGGCCAATTTGAATTCCGGATTGCATTGACTTCGGGGGGAGGGGAAGGTGATAGTTCTACCACTAGGCGGTAATCGTAGCTAATCAAATACTCAGGTGAGTTCTATGATCCTTAGTGGTACTGCATGTACCGCTTCGCAAGCGGCTGTCGGAGCCAATGGCAGTCGTTTACGAGCCGAGGACGAAGGAGGCACAACTTAACCGTAACTAAATGAGCCGGGTTTCCAGATAATTGAGCAACCGTTCACGTATATATGAGCTACTCATCGTCTTTGTCTGAGTCATGATGGCTCCAAACAAAATCTCAAATGGTACGAGCACACATGAATTACCCTCGTAGTAATCCGGCAACCATATGTCCACGTTCAAGAGGCGAGACCTGCTCGGCCTGATACCCCGCCTATATCAGCACAAGAATACCTGTTAAAAGATCGCAATGTGATAGAATTTCTGCGAGACCGATGATACGACGAAATACCCATGTCTGTTATAAACACCAGGATACAACCGTACCGAGAGATGATATCCAGGCGCCGGTGCATGATTCTGTTCACCTTCGCACACTACACCTCATATTCCGACAATTATTAATACCAAGCGATTGATGTCCCAGAGGAGACAGGAAACGGGAGACCATATTGCGGTCGTCTTGGAGCACCCGCGAATAGCGCACAGCCCATTGCAACCTGACATCAACCACTTTCCTCGATCTCACCATGTCTCTTCTGATGAAGAAATTGAACCACGGTGACCACCTGTCTTCTCCTGGCTAGATGTGTGTACTAAAAGCTTTCCTATAGAGCAAGAGCCCCTGCCGCCTGTACAATCACGAGGCAAGCGCATGCCTTTCACCCTCTAAGAATACATCTCATGTATTTGTGTTATCCAGAAGAACCAAGCACCCTCAAGACTGCCTGGGAATACTATAATGAAGGCACGTATGCCGCTGTCTCACGCACATACCGTCTGATATGAGAACGGTAGGAATGGAGATCATCGACCGCGAACGCGAGAAGGAATGGCTCGAACAAATGGATACCATACTCATCTTCGTACGTCGTACCTCCCTTTGACGTTACGCTGAGTTGATGGGTTGTTCCAGGCGGCATTGTTCGCAGGATTCATAAGCGCTTTCCTGATCGAACTCCTCGGTCGCCTCGAACAGGACCCACTGGATATCATACAGGACGTTCTGATTTACCAAACGCAAATGATGCGTAATTCGAGCCTTGGGCTATATGTCCCCGCCGACTTCTCCCCTCCAGAACACATTGTTGTTGTCAATGCTCTCTTCTACGCTAGTCTCGGAGTGATGATACTAGCAGCATTCAGTGCCATGCTCATCAAAAGCTGGATACGCGAGTTCGACCGCGGCTTGCGGGCAATGTCACTCCCGGAGCAACGAGCGAAGACACGTGAATTCCGATACCTCGGAATGGAGCGCTGGAAACTCCCAGAGATGGTCGAGACACTTCCATTGCTCATCCAGATATCCCTTCTTCTGTTTTCCATCGGTCTTGTGATTTTCCTGTTTCACATCAGTAAACCGTCGTTTGGTGTCACCACGACTATTTTTGGTGTTGGAATTCTCTATTATGCGATGACTACGTCCATATCAGTCGTTTTTTCCTCTTCCCCTTTCCACTCTCCTCTTTCGCGCAGATTGGCAAGGGTATATCAACGTGTGCATGCCAATTTCTGCCCATCTGTTGGTTTCTTTCTATCAGTGGCTATGGATACCACCCCAGCAATCACTTTGGGTCGTGTCCGCCGGCACATCCAGATTTTCCTTCAGAAAACGCGCCCCTATCTAGAGAACGACTTTGTTGAACCGATCGCAGCAACGACAGTAGACGAAGTCCAGGTTTTCGTTGCAGCATCGGCCTTGCAGAGAATTTATGCGAGTGCCCCAAATTCTCAACACAGCGAAGCACTACAATGGTCGGTGTGGCAGGTCGCAGGTAGTACCACACTCCGCGTTCCACTAGTACTCGACCTGCCTTCCTGGTTTCGTAAAGAATGGCGGGATGTAGAGTACTTCTCGTGCCTCCCTCCAGCCACGCTGGTCGCACTGGTAGCCGTTTCGCTGCGTACACGTACCAAATTGGGCATTGTGCACACCATACTAATGCATGGTGTCCTGGAGCGTATGGGAAGTATCAAGGTTCCCTGGGCTCAACTTGTAATTGCGGTTTTTGATCGCTACAAGAGGTCCCTGTGCGGGGACTGGTCCGCTCCAAAACCTATCATACGAACGAATCCTGACAACCTCACAAGAGCGATACAAAGGAATGAACTGCGCAGCGAAGAATTTTTATGGCTTTTGAGCACACTGTCTGAGCTCTGCAGCGAGGGTTACCTATCGCGGCAAGCCCCGTATTTGATTGACATATGTCTGGAAATGCTGTTGAATCATTCTCTGGCACGGGGATATGCGATCTTACTTGAAGCTGTGGTCACACTCGCCGCCATATCATGTTCTTCCGACCGTAGCAATCGGCGAAACATTCTCTCCAGCAGTCGTGAACACCCATGGCTGCTCCTGAATGTTCGAAATCCTGCCCTGTTCGGCAACTGGTTAGAAGACACGCCTTCTGACTGCCACAACTCGCTCATCTCTTTACTCTTCCTGGTTGTTTATGCCCTCATAAATCGGGGATCGTATACCTTAGCAAGTCAATATTTCGCTATAATCACAGCGAAGGGTGTTTTTTCCCTCTATTCCTCTGCCCTAATTTACATCGCCCCAACCACGAGAGATGACGTACTCTCTACCATATTAATGATGCTGGTGGCACCTCAAACACAAGAATTGGGTCCAGGAATACATAATCCGATGTTCCAGGAACGTCGCTTTGCTCAGAGCTATACTCAGGAAGAAATTCTCAAAAGCTATGACCGCCGTCTTGGCGCCAGTGAGAACCCGGATCCAAACTTTTTTGCCATCCTGCTGATTCTTTCCCAAAACCTGAGTGAATATGGATCGCCACTCCAGAACCTGAATCTAAAATTGGAAAATCCTTGGCTGAGGCTAGCTGCAAGAGTCGTTGCCCCTCTTGACATTCCTGATGGATCTAGTCTGCAAATGGAGTTATTTGCTGACCATCGAGTCTATAATATAGTTGCAGCTACCTTCCTTCTGCGGTACGCAGAGATAAGGTCCACTCAGTATACAATGTCACTCTTACTGGCGTCCTTCCTGCACTCTGGGGAGCTCGCGATCTCCTCTGTAGCACTCGAATACTACATCAAGACCGCTATATCCTCTTCTGATTCTTCGGTACCATCCTGTTACCTCTCCCAAGGCGTACATTCCGTGTTTAACCTCATGTTGCCTGACCGCCAACTGCGAATGGGATGGCGAATTCTAGAGACGTTCGTCAATGGGTTCGATGACCTCCCGGTGGAATGGAGACAAGCCTTCGCTGAAGGTTTCTTCACCCTTTCGCGTCAGCCGCGGCGACGATCACAGGGAGAGACGGAGACGAGCTCACCAGAGAGGGAGCTTAAGGCCATTCTTACGTGGAGATTCTTCCACAAGGTGGAACGAGAATCAGAGTTCACAGATTCGGAGTTCAGCGGGTTGGATTGGATGACCATGGCCTGGTCACTGCATTTATCGGAACAGTGCGGGAGAGTGACAAAGAGATCTGGACAGGGAGATGCACGATCACAGGAGATGACCGCACAGGCAATTAATGAGGAATTTGTGCTCGGAGCACTTTGCAAGCTTCTCGATGCGGCTCCATACTACCAAATCATTCCGATTATTCCCAAACTTGACGAGTTCATTCAGTGGTTTGATGATCCTGATCTCCCTGAATACCGTCGCATGATCTCCACACGAGTAAAGGAAGCAGTTCATAGGTTCGAGGAGTTCCGGGTACTCCACAAGTTTGACAGGTTCCAATGTATGTGGTATATTTAGACCCAGCTTCGGATTTCTGTATACTTGGCTGCTGTGAATGCTGTGGTCTTATTTTCGACATGGCGAAGTCTCCCGGAATCGCAATGAATGACCAGCCATCCCTCCTCCACATTGTCCAGCACTGAGTTTCACTGGTGTGTGGCAAGGCAACACGATGTTGGGACTGTGGAAGGAGGAGCAGCGTGTAATCCGGAGGCAGGTAGGAGTCCGCGTTCATACTTCTTCATGAAGGACTGCCCCATACGTAAACCCAGACGCAGTCGACCTGACCGTTCGGGCCAGTCAACGCATCTGTATCTACCTAGGAGCATAAATAGAGCACATCCCGTTCGCTTTGAGGCGACCCAACTTGAAGGACGGGGGGTTTGATAATGACTGGTCTTCACCTTGGTACGCGCGTGGGAGAGCTTGGAAGAGCACTATTTTGAGCCAGTAAAGTGTTTCATACGTTGAAGTTGCATGTGCTTCGGTGCATCGCGTATGCAGGTCTGAGTGAGCTCTACATTCCTGTCTTGGAGTATTGAAGTGACAGTAGAGTAGTCGCCTGCCCACAGGGACGCTTGATGAGCATTGATCAAGCATCCACCTCTGGACAGCCCATTCTAGACGCCACTCCAAATTTCTCTACTGGGTGCTTGTCACTCGAAGATATACTCCACAAGATTACTATCGTTCAAAACAGAGAAGATCTCATTCAGGAAAGGACGTAACATGGCAGATAGGCTAAACAGTTTCTGGACCGATCAACCAGGAGACTACAACAGCGAGCGATACAAACATGTTTACAACTGCATCGATGGTCAGCACCAAACTAATGATCCTGCAACACCATTGAGCGTACCTTGTCGTAGTAGGTGTCCAGAGGCGGGATATCGGGCTATTGAGGAGGGTGTTAGTGGCATACGAACATTGACCGACAGAACACCGACCGACCTTGAGGCCCTTGCGGGTTCGAATGCTCTTCACGACGCCCTCCACCTTGGAACCCTTGTCAAGGCAAGAACCAGGCATCAACTCCCAGTGGTCGAATACAGATTGAGGGAATGCATGTCCCTGCGTGGCTTGTCGCAGTTCGGCGGGGAAACCGAAGGACTCCATGACGGGTAGGTAGGCCTTTATAGTGAACATGGGGGTACCGGGCCTTTGCTCCTCAGAGAAAACCTGTCCGCGTCGCTTGTTGAGTACAGAATAGATGCCCCCGATGGCGTTCTCCGGGCATTGAATTTCGACTATAGGGGAATGTCAGACAAATTTCTGGACAGCGACTACTGGTGCATACCAAGGTAGACGGGCTCTTGTAGCGCAGGGGTAGCGAGCAAGCAGGCGGCGTAGCAGACACGACGGCAAGTGGGGATAAGCTGACCGCCGCCACGATGAATAGCGTCACCGTGCAGCTACAAAGGCGATCAACAAACGACACAGAGTTTTATAAGTAATTATACTCACAGTGACATCGAGGAGGTTGAACCGGATACCGCGCATGTTCTCCTCGGCGCAGACACCCTCCTTAGTTACCCACTGGAAGGCAGCAACGCAAGAATCCTTGATCTCGTTAAGGTACTGCACACCCTTAGTGACGTCAACGAATAGGTTGGGGCCAGTGGTGTCAGGACCGAACGCCCAGATCTTCCTTGCTTCTTCAAGTTCCCAGCCGTACTCGTCGGCCAAGGCACGTGCACGAGCCTTAGGTTCATCACGAGGAGTGACCTTGCCCTCCTCGATGGCCTGCGAAAGCTCTTCTCCTAGAGGCATGGCCTTGACGTAGAGACGGTTATGCTTGTTCAGTGACTTCGACAATGCGACTATCGAGGATTCATCTCGGACAGTTTCACGGTATCCTACAACAGGATCGGACTTCTTGAGCGGGACGCCGGCGTGGTCTTCCTCGAGATCCTGATAGAAAGTCAGGATTGAGTTGCTAGCACGCAGCCAAGTGACAAACCTTCAGGCAAATTTCTAGATGCAGCTCACCAGCACCAGCGACAATGTGTTCACCGCTCTCAGAGTGCAAAGCCTGTACGCATGGGTCTGACTTGGTCAAGCGCTTCAGGCCTTCAATGAGTTTAGGCAGGTCCTGGGGGTTCTTCACATTGACAGCAACTCGTACGACAGGGGAGACAGAGAACTTCATAACCTTCATGTTGTGGGCGGTTTCCGCGGTAGTGAGGGTTCCAGACTTGAGAAGGAACTGATCGATACCGACAAGACCGACAATGTTGCCAGCAGGGCAGTCCTCAATAGGCTCGACGGAGCTGCCCATCATCAGCACAGTGCGCTGGATGGACTTGACGAAGAGATCCTCCTTCTTGCCGGGAACGTAGTTCGGACCCTGGATGCGGATCTTGGGACCGGCTTTGACAGTACCGGAGAAGACACGACCAAAGGCATAGAAACGGCCCTTGTCGGAGGCCGGTACCATCTTCGAGACGTAGAGGACGAGAGGGCCATTGGGGTCGCACTCGCGGATACCAGTAGCAGACTCGTCATCCATAGGACCCTCATACAGAGACTCGACACGATATCGTTGAGCGGTAGCGGGGGAAGGAAGGTTGATCACAACCATCTCTAATAGAGCGTCCGCGGCTGGTATAAACTTGTGCATGACGACCTGTAGGAGGGCCTTGCCTTCGAGATCACGTTCGTCTTGAAGCAGTTTGATTTCGAGCTTCTCGAGCATAGGCCCGATGGCGTCCTTTTTGGAGTTCATGATGGCATCGAAGATTTTGAAGATGGGGTCGAGGACAAACATGTTGAAGGCACGCTCGAGGGGCTTTCCGTCAGCATCGGTGGCATTGGTGGTCCACTTGCGGGTCGCGGGGTTGAAGAAGTTGTCTCCCCAGAGCTTTGCCATCATCTTGTCCGTATCGACGCCGAACTTCCTGCTATACCGGGTGGCAAATTGACGGAGAGTGAATGCCCAGCCCTGGAGGCCAGAACCGAAGGCGACTGTACCCTTGTCAGGGTAGACCTGGACATCGCCAAGAGCGACGTCGTTGTAGGTGGATACGAGGACGTTGACGGACTCGATAGTACGCGAGAAGGACTGGAAGAGGGCTTCCTTTGATACTTTTAACTCGAGGAGAGCACGATCGACCTTGTTGATGATGACGACGGGTTTGATACGCTCAGTGAGGGCTTGGCGGAGCACAGTTTCGGTCTGCACGCAGACACCCTCGACGCAATCTACTACGACTAGGGCACCATCGGTGACACGGAGAGCGGCCGTGACCTCGGAGGAAAAGTCGACGTGACCGGGTGAATCGATAAGGTTGATCAAAAAGCCGTCGCCGTCTGTGGGTTGTCTAATTGCGGAGATTGACTCCTTGTTGACCTGGAAGTACATCGAGACGGCGGTCGACTTGATAGTAATTCCACGATCTTTTTCGTCTGGGCGAGTGTCGGTGAAGCGGACTTTGCCTGCATTTGCCTCGGCTATGATACCAGCTTTTGAGACGAGGGAGTCTGTGAGCGACGACTTGCCATGGTCAACTGGAAGTGGGGAAAAGAAGGGAATCAATACATGGAAAGGAAAGTCCCGGTCGAAGGCTAACCATGGGCAATGACGCTCATGTTCCGAATGTTGTTCTTCCTCTTCATCAGCTCGTATATTTGGTCTATTGTGGCCCGTCAGCGTTGTGGACAGCAGCGACGATGGGGATTGGATACACACCGACGGTGAATTTACTGGGATCGGGCATCAGGCAGTGAGTAATGGACCACAAGAACACGGAACACGGAACACGTAGATACTACATACACCATGGCTGCAAATCTGGGTGGTGACGCGGGTGACGACGATAAAGGGGCTCAACGGGCCTAAGGTTTGACTTCAAACTCCATTTATTGCCCGGAACACAAGACAAACAAAGTTCACAGTCACACTGTTTACTGACTCAGAACAGGTTATTTATAGGCTTTCTTCAGCGGAACCGACGTCGCAGCCGCGATGTCTGCGAGCACCCCGTCCGTCTTGAACGGCGTATGTCTCCGGGTCTGTTCCATTTCGGGTCCTTCTTCGTCTCGTCTCACATCTCTGCAGTTCTTCACGGCCTCGAACCGCCTCGAGACCCCAGAGGTAATCTTGGAGACGAACGTGACCGAATTAAGCGCCCCTGACGCCACTTTTGCGCCAGGCATAGGTCGGGAGTACACGCGGGATAGTATACCCCCATCTAAGTTTCACGCGGGTGTTGTCCGCACCTTCCTTGTCTCCGAGCTCCGATCTTAGCGGCAGTACGCCTTGTCAGGCCAACCGCCTAACTACCTCTCCAACACGACTCATCGCCAGGGATGGAGATTGTGCCTATAGACATCCCATGAAGGACTAGATTTATATTATTACGTAATCGGGTTTTATTTGTTTGGCCAAGAATAACCTAAAACCCTCGGCCACTGTCCACTTGCACCATTGTACTTTCAATATAATGGGGATTGAAGAAAATGCGAGAATACCGAAACAGGTATTCAATACTTACAGTCTCACCACGGGCGGGATTCTGCGAAAGCGACATCCCCAGGATAGATTTGTCCAGGTGATGACAGAGCATGAGTATCTGAGCATGAGCCGGGCCGTGAGTCGGTACCGAAGGTACCGAGAAGAGTCACTACATCCATCCACATGCTCATGAAGCGTATTCGTGGGAAAATGGACGAATTTGGGTGGTTGAAGATGGCAATACGTTCTATGGTCGCACGCGGGGACGATATCCGGGGTGTGTCCGCCACCTGCGAGGACCTGAGAGACTCACTAACCGGCGCCCTCCGTAGGGGTACGGATCGTCCTACCACTGAATGACTCACTCGTACCTGTGGAACGTGATATCACCCCCAGAGGCCCAGGGGAGAGACTCACTTTCGATGAAGCCGCTCTCGTGTATATTCACTTGTACGTCATACTTGTCCCCATACATCGAGGTTGAAGCCATCTTAAGCTCATCAGTAGACCTCGAGATCAGACGAGGGAGCATTCGGGATAACAGCTGGCGTGGATCTCCAGTCCTGCGGACCAGTCGGGGGGCTTCGGCTTCCGAATCGTAGGGCTCATTCGTGCAACTCGAGCCCAGCAGCACCAGCCTTGACAATGTCGTCGAGGGCTTCGGGACTGGAATCATTACCCTTGCCAGTAAAAGCGAAGTTCAAGAGGAAACACTCACCTCTCCGCATAGCTGTGGGCAGATGAGATACAGATGAGTTGCACATGAGCTTCGGTGGCTCCAGTGGTCAAGCTTTTTCGACAACTTTCGTCGATGAAATGAGCTTGGGATTGACTCCTTCCATTACGTCGGGATTGCGAGTTTTGCCGAGACCACAGATCAAACCACTTTTAACACCGATACCCGCGTTGTAGATGCCAGCTCAGTCAACAACGAGATTGGTGATCAGGAGGTCGATGTATTCCGACGGTTTGTCGTTTGACCCATTCCTTGGCGAAAGACATTGCCTGCAAGCACCGTCAGATAGGCGCAGTGAACATCAGAGAGTGAGTTACCACCTCCGACTTTGAATTCATCGTCATAGACTGGATGGTCCTTCTCAACCTCGATCCACTGGTGCGTGACTCCAGGGCGTACCAGATCTACAACAGTAGGTCAGAACATGGAAACACATACCTCACGGGTAATCGTGGTACTCACATTGATCTCTAATGCACTAGGCTCTGGCGTGTGTCCAACCGCCTTCGTCACAAGGCCTTTGACGATCTCGTCCGTGCCATCCAACGATGGGTCCGCTAGCAAGTCGAATGGCACTGGAGACAGTCTTTGCGCCTCCAAACTGCACCAAGGAAACGGTGTATTTCCACATCAAGCGTGCTTGTCTGGTGTAGCTCAAATGCCCCCTGGTACGGGTACGGGCGAGTTCCTGTGTCACTGGAGCGGAATAACCGTTGGAAACCAAAACATTCGGAGCTCTGATACCCACGCTCACACATTGCATCCCACAATAATATAAATAATAGGCGATTGAGCGCCTAGAGGAGGCGAGAAAGCAGAGTCGAAGCGCCCACAGATGGCGCACAGCCTTATCGCGACCTGATATCCTCCACTTCCTCGATCGCACGATGGCTCTTCTGCTGAAGAAATTGAACCACGGTAATCTACCTGTGTTATCCTGGCCAGTAATACGTACTAAAGGCCTTCCTGTAGAGCAAGGGCCCCTGCCGCCTGCGCAATCACGAGGCAAGCGCTTGGCCTTAACTCTCTGAGACTGTATCTCATATTTTTGTGTTACCCAGAGGAACCGAAGATCTTCAAGACCGCCTGGGAATACTATAATGAAGGCACGTACTCAGCCGCATCACCACATAACCGTCCAATATGAGATTGGTAGGAATGGAGATCATCGACCGCGAACGGGAGAAAGAATGGCTCGAACAAATGGATACCATACTCATATTCGTATGTATTACCCACACTTGACGTTATGCTGAGTTGATGAGTTGTCCAGGCGGCATTGTTCGCAGGTTTCTTGAGCGCTTTCCTCATCGAACTCCTCGGCCGTCTCGAACAGGACCCACTGGATATCATACAGGACGTTCTGATATATCAAACGCAAATGATGCGTAATTCGAGTCTTGGGCCATATGTCCCGGCCGATTTCTCTCCTCCAGGACACATTGTTGTTGTCAATGCTCTCTTCTACGCTAGTCTCGGAGTTATGATCCTAGCAGCATTCATTGCCATGCTCATCAAAAGCTGGGTACGCGAATTCGACCGCGGCTTGCGGGCAATGTCTCTCCCGGAGCAACGAGCGAAGACGCGTGAATTCCGCTACCTCGGGATGCAGAGCTGGAAGCTCCCGGAGATGGTCGGGATACTTCCATTCCTTATCCAAATATCACTTCTTCTGTTTTCCATCGGTCTTGTGATTTTCCTTTTCAACATCAGTAAACCGTCGTTTGGTGTCACCACGACTATTTTTGGTGTTGGAATTTTCTATTATACGATGACTACGTCCATATCAGTCGTTGTTTCCTCTTCACCTTTCCACTCTCCTCTTTCGCGAAGGTTGGCCAAGGTGTATCAACGTGTGCATGCGTATTTCTGCCCACATGTTGACCACTTTTTATCAGAAGTGATGGATACCACCCCAGCAACCACTCTGGGTCGTGTTCGCCGGCATATCCAGATTTTCCTTCAGAAATCGCGACCCTATCTGGAGAACGACTTTGTAGAACCAATCTCAGCATCAACAGTGGACGAAGTCCAGCTTTCCACTGCAGCATTGGCCTTGCAGAGAATTCATGAGAGTGCACCGGATTCTCATCACAGCGACGCACTACAGTGGTCTGTGTGGCAAGTTGTAGGTAGCGCCACACACCGCATCCCACCATCATTCAACCAGCCTTCCTGGGTTCGTGAAAAACAGGGCGATGAAGAGTACTTCTCTGACGTCCCTCCATCTATGCTAGTCGCATCAGTCGCAGTTTGGTTGCGTACACGCCCCAAATCGGCTTTCGCGCATATCATCACAATACGTGCTGTCCTGATGCGTAAAGAAAACACTAAGGATCACTGGGTTCACCTGGTAAATGCAGTTTTTGATCGCTTCCTGGAGTCAATTTATGACGATGTACCCTCTTACATTGAACCTGGGGTACAAACGGAGGCAAGTGACCTTATAAGAATGGTACAAGGGAAGGAGCTACGTCGCGACGAATCGCTATGGCTTTTAAGCACACTGGCAGAGCTCTGTAGTGAGAGCAGCCTATCGTGCAAAGACCCATATTTGGTTGAGATCTGTCTCGCGGTCCTTTTGCATCATGACGAGGGATGGGGCTATGTGACCCCCTCTGATCTGATATTACTTGAAGCCGTAGTCACGCTCGCGGCCATATTATGTTCTCCTGATGATGCCAATCGTCCAAATATCATCACTGGTAGTCGTGAACACCCGTGGCTGCTCCTAAATATCCGAAACCCTGCTCTATTTGACACCTGGTTTGAAAACACGCCTTACTCCTGTCACAAGACGCTCATCTCCCTACTCTTCCTGGTTGTCTATACCCTGATGTGTCGGGGATCATTTTCATTAGCAATTCAGTATTTCAGTATCATTACAGCAAAGGGGGATTTACCCCTCCACGCCTCTGCCCTCACCGCCATTGCCCCTGTGATGCACCGAGCTGGCCTTTCCGCCATTGGAAAGATGCTCGTGGCTCAGACACCGGAACCGACATTAATTATGCGTGAATCACTTTCCTACGAAAGATTCCATCTCCTGGGTCATGTTCAGGACGAACTGCTCGAAAACTATGACCGTCGAATTGGAGCCAGTGCGACCCCGGATCCAAACTTTGTTGCCATCCTGTTGGTGCTTTCCAAGTACGTAACAACATCCGAAATATGGCGACTGCAGAGGCTGAATTTAGAATTGAAAAATCCCTACTTGAGGCTGGTTTCAAGAGTGGTTGCCCGTCTTGATATTCCCGACGGACCTGGTATGTCAATGGAGTTTAGTCCTGACCATCGGGTCCACAACATGATTGCAGCCCTGTCCCTTTTGCGATATATGCGGCGATGGGTCGCCCAGTATACAGAATCAATCCTGCTGGCTTCATTCTTGCAATCTCGGGAGCCCGCGATCTTCTCTGTTGCGCTGGAGTACTACATGGAGACCGTGATATCATATTCCGATTCCCCAGCACCATCTTGGTACCTCTCCCGCGCTGTACATTCCGTATTTAACCCCATATTGCATGACCATCAACTGCGGATGGGATGGCGAATTCTAGAAACATTCGTCAATGGGTTTGATGATCTCTCAGCTGAATGGAGACGGCGGTTCGCTGAGGGCTTCTTCACCCTTTCGCGCCAGCCGTTGGCACAACCACAGGGAGACACGGAAACAAACACACAGGAGGATGAACTTCAGAATATTCTCACATGGGAATACTTTCACAAAGAGGAACAAGTATCAAAATTCACAGATTCGGAGTTCAGCGGGTTGGATTGGATGGCCATGGCCTGGTCACTCCATTTATCGCAACAGTCAGGAAGAATGACGGGTCAAGGAGAAGCACCATTGTTGGATATGAACGTACCTGCACTTGATGAGGAATTCGTGCTCAGAGCACTTTGCAGGCTGGTCGATGTGGCTCCATGCTACCAGATCATCCCAATCATTCCCAAACTTCACGAGTTCACCCAGTGGTTTGATGATACTGATCTCCCTGAATACCATCACATGATCTCCACACTGATAAAGGAAGCAGTTCGTAGGTACGAGGAGCTTGAGGCGCTCCACAAGTTCAACAAATTCAATTGTATGTGGTATATCTAGGTATCGCTTAAACCTGGTACTATGAATTCTATTGTCTTATTCTGACACGGCGAAATACCCCGGAATCGCAATGAATGACCAGCAACCCCATCCCCTGAGATCGTTCACAATATTAAGCATCGCGATTCACTGACATGTGTCAGGTAAACGCATTTCTGAGACTGGTAGAGGGAGAAGCGACTCATCGATCTTTCTCGTCTGGGCGAGTGTCGGTGAAGCGAACTGTGCGTGCATTTGCCTCGGCGCCGATGACACCAGCTTTTGAGACGAGGGAGTCTGTGAGCGACGACTTGCCATGGTCAACTGGAAGTGGGGAAAAGAAGGGAATCAATACATGGAAAGGAAAGTCCCGGTCGAAGGCTAACCATGGGCAATGACGCTCATGTTCCGAATGTTGTTCTTCCTCTTCATCAGCTCGTATATTTGGTCTATTGTGGCCCGTCAGCGTTGTGGACAGCAGCGACGATGGGGATTGGATACACACCGACGGTGAATTTACTGGGATCGGGCATCAGGCAGTGAGTAATGGACCACAAGAACACGGAACACGGAACACGTAGATACTACATACACCATGGCTGCAAATCTGGGTGGTGACGCGGGTGACGACGATAAAGGGGCTCAACGGGCCTAAGGTTTGACTTCAAACTCCATTTATTGCCCGGAACACAAGACAAACAAAGTTCACAGTCACACTGTTTACTGACTCAGAACAGGTTATTTATAGGCTTTCTTCAGCGGAACCGACGTCGCAGCCGCGATGTCTGCGAGCACCCCGTCCGTCTTGAACGGCGTATGTCTCCGGGTCTGTTCCATTTCGGGTCCTTCTTCGTCTCGTCTCACATCTCTGCAGTTCTTCACGGCCTCGAACCGCCTCGAGACCCCAGAGGTAATCTTGGAGACGAACATGACCGAATTAAGCGCCGCTGACGCCACTTTTTGCGCCGCGCATAGGTCGGGAGTACACGCCCATCTAAGTTTCACGCGGGTGTTGTCCGCACCTTCATTGCCTCCGAGCTCCGATCTTAGCGGCAGTACGCCATGTCAGGCCAACTACCTAACTACCTCTCCAACACGACTCATCGCTAGGGATGGAGATTGCGCCTATAGACATCCCATGAAGGACTAGAATCATATTGTGACGTAATCGGGCGGCCGTTGGTTTTATTTGTTTGGCCAATAATAACCTAAAACCCTCGACCACTGTCCACTTGCACTGTTGTACTTTCTGTCTCTTTCAATATAAAGAATAAAGGGGACTGTGCGACTGACCGAGAATACCGAGGGAACAAGTATTCAATATTTACAGTCTCACCGCGGGTTCGGGATTCCGCGAAAACGACATCCTCGGGATAGATTTGTCCAGGTGATGACAGAGCATGAGTATCTGTGCATGGACCGGGCCATGAGTCGGTACCTTCGGTACCGAGAAGAGTCACTACATCCATCGACATGCTCATGAGGCGTATCGTGGGCAAATGGATGAATTGGGGTGATTGAAGACGGAAATACGTTCTATGGTCGCAGGCGGGATGATATCCGGAGCGTGTCCGCCACCTGCGAGGACCTGAGAGGTCACTAACCGGCACCCTCCGTAGGTAGGTATGGATCGTCCTGCCACTGAATGACTCGCTCGTACCTGTGGAACGTGATATTACCCCCAGAGGCCCAAGAGAGAGACTCACTTTCGATGAAGCCGCTCTCGTTCAGGGTGTCGGTGTGTCTATTCACTTGTAGGTCATAATTGTCCCCATATATCGAGGTTGGAGCCACCATTAGCTCATCAGAGGACCTCGAGATAAGACGGGGGAGCATTCGGGATATCAGCAGGCGTGGATTTCCAGTCCTGCGGACCAATCGGGGGCTTCGGCTTCCGAATTGTAGGGGCTCAGTTTGTGCAATCCGAGCCCAGCAGTACCAGCCTTGACAATATCTTCGAGGGTTTCGGGACTGGAGTCATTACCCTTGCCAGTACAAGCAAAGTTCAACAGGAAACGCTCGCCTCTTCGCATAGATGTGAGCAGATGAGATGCACATAGGTGTTGGTGGCTCCAGTGATCAAGATTTTTCGACAACTTCCGTCGATTAACTGACAATGAGCTCGGGATCGACTCCTTCCATTACGTCGGGATTGCAAGTTTTGCTGGGGCCTCAAATCAAATCACCTTTGATACCTATACCCGTGTTGTAGATACCAGGCCAGTCGCCAACTAGATTGGTGGTCAGAAGGTCGATGTATTCCGACGCGGGGCGGTTGGTCGCTCGACCCATTCCTTCGCGAAAGACCTTGCCTACAAGCACCGTCAGATAGGTGTAGTAAACATCAGAGAGAGACTTACCACCGCCGAATTTGCATTCACCGCCATAAACCGTATAGTTCTTCTCGACCTCGATCCACCAGGGCGTGTCCGTACCCGATCTCCAACAGTAGGTCCGAACATGGAAACATACACCTTACCGCTAATCGTCGTACTCACATTGATCCCTACTGCACCGGGCTCTGGTGTGTGTCCAACGCAAGGCCTTTGACGACCTCGTCTGTGCGATCCAAACTGCGGGGTCCGCTAGCGAGTCGATTGCCACCGGAGACGATCTTTGCGCCTCCAATCTACACCAAGGAAATGGCTTTCGTATTACAAGGTTCAAATCTTACGACAGTCCCAGCAGGAATATCCAAAAGGCTTTTCGTGTGCTTTACAGCAATCGAATTGAAGTGGGGTGTTGGTCTCGATAAGGTGGTAGTGTGAGTTGATTTGGATAGACATGCGAGAGCAGCCTTCGTTGATGGCGATGGGTGCGTTCTGCTTCACGACGACAGCACCCGGGTTCTCAAAGAGAGGTGTAGGTGGGATGAGCGGAAACTTGTCATTTGGCGGAGCGAGAAGGAGGGGACCATAGAGTATGGCACACGGATCGCCGGAATCGGTACTAATGGGATCGTGAATGGTGACAAGGAATACACCATCAGGACATGTCGCACAAGGAACGTATTATGCACACCCGTCTGGGAATGTCCCTTCGACGTGAATCTCATGCAGTTAGTGCGTGACGCCCGGAAAGACGTGGCGATCACCCAGAAGGGTCTCGACGTACTGCATGAGCTCTGATACTATGTTCTGGCCATCTCGAATGCGTTCCTGAAGCTGCGGTGCAATGAGAGCAGTCGCTTCGGTGGGCGGGTCGCTTCTGAGGGACCCGGCCTATACAATGCCTGCACAAATGCCTTACGTGGTGCAAGATGCGCCTGTCTGCTTTCAAAAACCACTAAAGAAACGCCGTCACTGGTGTGATCGATGGACGTGGCTGGGCAACCCGTGCCGAGAGGGAAAAATAAGTGGATTGCCAAGAGGGCGCATTCTTGCTCGTAACTCTGGTGACGACCCACTTCTCAGCACATTCCAATTGCGACTGCTGTTCAATGAGCAGTTTCGAGGCGTCATTGCGGAGATGAATGCAGAAGAGAGAATCTCTTGGGGTCGTGGGGAACATTAGAGGTTGGACTGGATGGACATGGAAAGCGTAAGACAGTGATTGTGATTGGGAGGCGGGAACTGGAAGAGTGGCATTGTCGTCGTCGCGTCGTCGAGTGCGAGGATATGTTCGATCAGCTGAGATGTTGGCGATATAATGGGCGACTCGAGTCGGGCATGCAGGGGCAGCGCGTCTTGTTTGCGGACCGTTGCTCGTCGACGGTGGCTGAGGACGAGCGACTGAAGGTAAAGGAACAATGGAACAATGGAACCACACAAAGAACGCGCCTGCCCGCCTGTTTAGAGGCTGACACGACAAGTATTCCGGGGGTAAATAAATTCTAGCGGTTATGGTACGTTCGCACCTGATTCCCAATTTATTTACCCCGGGATACTTACTCCCAGCTGTCGTGCTATGTGATATTCATCTTTACCTAATCTATTTGTTATATTTTGAGTCGTTCCTGTCTTCCAACGGGTGCGAAACTAAATGTCTACTGGTACCCTGTGTCACTGGACTGAACTTGAATGTGGCGTATCTCTAGAATAATCGTTGGAATTTCTGTCAAGGCTGGTGGTCCCAAATAATTGGAGCATTGAGGCTGCCACACTGCATCCGCCCAATTACAACAATAATCAAGAACGGGTGATTGAGAACCTGGAGTCGGAGCGCCCTCGGTTAGCGTTAGCGTTGCCGCGAGTTGAGTTGAGTTGAGTTGAGTTGAGTCGAGGCCGTCCGCATTTGGACGACTCATAAGTCGTTGCCAAATTGGGAATGAGTCCGACGAGTCGAGACAAAGAAGGGAGGGGTGTATCTAAGCTACATATCCAATAGCTCTATACTGTTCGTCACCTAGATACTCATCTGCCCCATTTTCACCATGCCAACTGATATGGCATGCATGTCCTCTTCAGTATACGCCCATAGACTACGCCCTTCAAGTCGACCAAGATTGTGGTTCTTGTGTTTGAGAGTTTGAAGGGAGCGTATGAGGTCTGGAGACAGCCAATTCCGCTCCCAAGTGGTGGTTCTCCGTGCAGAAATGAATGCTTCAATACATCGACTCATTTCCGAATTAGGAAGTTGACAGTGAGTCCTAGTGAGTTGGCCCAAAAAGGCAAGACTTTGTGATGAGTACAGTCGGTCAAGGACTCGCCAAGCACACGACTCACGGCAACACTAGTTAGCGTCCCTTGCAACTTGACATCCACCACATTCCTCGATACCATGTCTCTTCTGCTGAAGAAGTTGAACCACGGTAGCCCAACTGTCTTATCTTGCCCAGTAATACGTGCTAAAGACCCTCCTATAGAACAAGAGCCCCTGCTGCCAGCGCAACCACAAGGCAGGCGTATGCCCTTCACCCTCTAAGAATATGCCTCATGATTTTGTGTTACCCAGAGAAATCGAAAGTCCCCAAGACTGCCTGGGAACACTATAATGAAGGCACGTACCTAGCCGTAACACCATATTCCGACTAATTTGAGATCGGTTATAGGAATGGAGATCACCGACCGCGAACGCGAGAGAGAATGGCTTGAACAAATGGATACCATACTCATCTTCGTACGTCGTACCTCCCTTTGACGTTACGCTAAGTTGATGAGTTGTCCAGGCGGCATTGTTCGCAGGTTTCTTGAGCGCTTTCCTCATCGAACTCCTCGGTCGCCTCGAACAGGACCCACTGGATGTCGTACAGGACGTCCTGATCTACCAAACGCAAATGATGCGTAATTCGAGCCTTGGGCCATATGTCCCCGCCGACTTCTCCCCTCCAGAACACATTGTTGTTGTCAATGCTCTCTTCTATGCTAGTCTCGGAGTTATGATACTAGCAGCCTTCATTGCCATGCTCATCAAAAGCTGGGTACGCGAATTCGACCGCGGCTTGCGGGCAATGTCAATCCCGGAGCAACGAGCGAAGACGCGTGAATTCCGCTACCTCGGGATGGAGCGCTGGAAGCTCCCAGAGATGGTCGGAATACTTCCATCGCTCATCCAGATATCCCTTCTTCTGTTTGCCATCGGCCTTATGATTTTCCTTTCTAACATCAGTAAGCCGTCGTTTGGTGTCGTCACGACTATTTTAGGTATTGGGATTTTCTATTATACGGTGACTGCGTCCATATCAGTCATTGTTAGCTCTTCCCCTTTCCACTCTCCTCTTTCGCGCAGGTTGGGCAAGGTGTATCAGCGTGTGCATGCCCATTTCTGCCCACCTGTTCGTTCTTTTCTATCAGTAACTATGGATGCCACCCCAGCAACCACTCTGGGTCGTGTTCGCCGGCATATCCAGATTTTCCTTCAGAAAACGCGCCCCTATCTAGAGAACGACTTTGTAGAACCGATCTCGGCAACAACAGTGGACGAAGTCCAGCTTTCTACTGCATCATCGACCTTGCAGAGAATTCATGATAGTGCCCCGAATTCTCAACACAGCGAAGAACTACATTGGTCTGTGTGGCAAGCGGCAGGTGGCACCACGCTCCTCGTTCCACCATTATTCGACCTGCCTTCATGGATTCGCTACGAAACGAATGAGAACGAGTACTTCTCGCGCCTCCCTCCATCCGTGCTCGTCGCATTGGTAGCCATTTCGCTTCGTTCACGTATCGAATTGCGTTTGGCGCGAACCACCATATTAGCGGCGGGCCTGGGGCCTACGGGGAATATCAAGAGTCCCTGGGCTATACTTGTCTTTGCGGTTTGTGGTCTCTACGAGCAGTCCAAGTGGTGGAAGTACCGGTTCACGGTTCCTCGAACTATGATACGAACGGGGCCTGGTATCCTCCTCACAAAAGTGGCACAATGGAAGGAACTGACCAGCGAAGAGTCCATATGGCTTTTCAGCACACTGTCCGAGCTCTGTACCGGAAAGTATCTATCCCGACAAGCCCCGTATTTGATTGAGATATGTCTAGAAATTCTGTTGAATCATTGTCATAGGACCTCTGATCTATTGCTTGAAGCTGTGGTCACATTCGCCGCTGTATCATGTACTCCTCGTCGTAGACATCGCTCAAGTATTATCACCAGCAGTCGGGAGTACCCATGGTTGCTCCTGAATATCCGAAGTCCTGCTTTATTTGGCAACTGGTTTGAAAACACGCCTTCCGACTGTCACAGGTCGCTCATCTCTCTACTCTTCCTGGTCGTCGATGCTCTCTCGCTACGAGAATCCTTTCCCTTAGTAGATCAGTATTTGTCTATCATCACAGCAAACGGTGATTTATCGCTCTATGCCTCCGCCCTCACTGCTGTTGCCCCAGCTATCGGAGACGACGGACTCTCCTATATTGTCAAGATGCTCATGGCTCAGGCACAAGGATTACCATTGGTCACTGTTGGCTTTACGCCCCGCGAAGAATACACTGTTCTGGAAGAACTGCTCAGCAAATATGACCGCCATCTTCGCGCCAGTGAGAACCCGGATCCAAACCTTTTTGCTATCCTGTTGGTGCTTTCCAAAGACTTGAGTTTGTCCGCAATAGGCCGACTGGAGAAGCTGAATCTAGAGTTGAAAAATCCCTGCGCGAGGTTGGTTGCAAAGGCGGTTGCCCGTCTTGATATTCCTGATGGATCTGGTTTGCCAATGGAGCTATGTTCTGACCATCGAGTCCAGAACATGATTGCAGCTCTCTCCCTTCTGCGATATACAGAAGGAAGGGTCACCCAGCATACGGAGTCACTCCTACTGGCTTCATTCCTGCACTCTCGGGAGCTCGCGATCTCCTCTGTAGCGTTGGAGTACTACATGAAGACGGCGATATCCTATTCTGATTCCTCAGCACCATCTAGTCACCTCTCCCAAGGCGTACATTCCGTGTTTAACCCCATGCTGCCTGACCATCAACTGCGAATGGGATGGCGAATTATAGAGACATTCGTCGACGAGTCTGATGGTCTCCCTGTGGAATGGAGGCGAACCTTCGCTGAAGGTTTCTTCAGCCTTTCGCGTCAGCCGCAGCCGCGATCACCGGGAGTCATGGAGACGAATACACGAGAGAAGGAGCTCAAGAGTATTCTTACATGGGAATACTTCCACAAAGAGGAACAGGAATCAGAACTCACAGATTGGGAGTTCAGCGGGTTGGATTGGATGGCCATGGCCTGGTCACTGCATTTATCGGATCAGTCTGGGAGAAAGACAGAGGGATCAGAACAGGATGAAGCTCAATCGCGGGATATGACTGCACCCGCAGTTAAAGAGGAATTCGTGCTCAGAGCCCTTTGCAAGCTCCTCGATGCGGCTCCAGACTACCAAATAATTCCGATTATCCCCAAGATCTGCGAGTTCATCCAGTGGTTTGATGATACTGATCTCCCTGAATCCCGTCGCACGATCTCCAGACTAGTAGAGGAAGTAGTTAGTAGGTACGAAGCATTCCAAGTGTTCCACAAGTTCGACAAGTTCCATTGTATGTTGTGTCTTTAGGCACAGCCTCGGGTTTTCTGTGTACTTGGATAATGTGACCACTGTAGCGTGGTCTTATTTCTGACATGGCGAAGTACCCTAGAATCGCAATGAATGACCAGCAATCCCGCCTCCTGAAATCCTGCACAATAATTAGCCTTGGTTTTCACTGATATTTTGCAAGGGAAACGATTTGAGAGTGTTGAAGTGCTATGACCCATCACCCCATGACGTACTTTGTTTGGTCTATTCTGTATATATTTTGCACGATGTTTGTCACATATATCTTTACGGTTTGATCCCCCCTTTTCTCGTTCATCACAGAGACGGGACCACATTCATATATTAATGAGATCCTCAATCGTAAGCTCAGCCGCAGTCGAGACAAGCCGTTCAAGCTAGGCGATGCATTTGTATCTACCTAAGGACTTAAATGGAGGACATACCGTTCACTTTGAGGCGACTCGGCGTGAAGGATGGGAGGTGAGAGTCAACGACAAAGGGTCTTATTGGCCGGTCTTCACCTTGGTACGCGCGCGGGGGACCCTGGAAGCGCAAGATTTTGAGCCAATGGAGGGATTTCATGCGTTGAAGTTGCAACGGCTTCTCTGTATCGCGTAGGCGGTCTAAATGAGCCCCACAGTCCTGTTTTGGAAGAATGAAGTGACATTGAGGTAGCCATCTGTCGCAGGAACCATGGTGGCAGGGATAATCTTGCTAATCAAATTGCCATTTCTGGACAACCGATTCTAGACGCAAGTCTAGATTTCTCTAGTGGGTGGTTGTCGCTCGGAAATGTACCCTTGTACAAGCTTGTTATCGTTCAGGAGACAGAAGCTCTCATTCAGGAAAGGACGTAACATGGCAGAGAGGCGAGACATTTTCTGGACCTATTAACCAGGAAAATACAACGGCCAGTGATACAAACACGTTTACAACTGCATGGATGGTGAGCACCAAACCAGTGAAACCGCAGCACCGTTGAGCGTACCTTGTCTAAGTAGGTTTCCAGAGGCGGTATATCGGGCTATTGAAGTGGATATTAGTGCCACACGAACATTGATCGATAGAACAACGACCGACCTTGAGCCCCTTGCGGATTCGAATGTTCCTCACGATATCCTCGACCTTGGAACCTTTATCAAGGCAGGAACCAGGCATCAACTCCCAATGGTTGAATACAGATTGAGAGAATGCATGTCCCTGCGTGCTTTGGCGCAGCTCTGCGGTGAAACCGAAGGATTCCATGACGGGTAGGTAGGCCTTTACGGTGAACATGGGGTTGCCGGGCCTTTGCTCCTCAGAGAAAACCTGTCCGCGTCGCTTGTTGAGTACAGAATAGATGGCCCCGATGGCGTTCTCCGGGCATTGAATTTCGACTATGGGGAATGTCAGACAAATTTCTGGATGGCGACTATTGGTGCACACCAAGGTAGACGGGCTCTTGCAGCGCAGGGGTAGCGAGCAAGCAGGCGGCGTAGCAGACACGACGGCAAGTTGGGATGAGCTGACCACCACCACGACGAATAACGTCACCTTGGAGCTGCAAAAGCGATCAACAAAACAAAGGACACCAAGATTTATAGCTAATTATACTCACAGTGACATCGAGGAGGTTGAACCGGATACCGCGCATGTCCTCTTCGGCGCAGACACCCTCCTTAGATACCCACTGGAAGGCAGCAACGCAATAATCCTTGATTTCGTTAAGGTACTGCACACCCTTAGTGACGTCAACGAATAGGTTGGGGCCAGTGGTATTGGGGCCGAACGTCCAGACCTTCCTTGCCTCTTCGACTGCCCAGCCGTACTCGTCGGCCAAGACACGTGCACGAGCCTTGGGTTCATCACGAGGAGTGACCTTGTCCTCCTCAATGGCCTGCGAAAGCTCTTCTCCTAGAGGCATGGCCTTGACGTAGAGACGGTTATGCTTATTCTGTGACTTCGACAAGGCGACTTTCGAGGATTCATCTCGGACAGTTTCACGGTATTCCACGACAGGGTCGGACTTCTTGAGCGGGACGCCGGCATGGACTTCCTCGAGATCCTGATAGAAAGTCAGGATTGAGTTGCTAGCACGCGACCAAGTGTCAAACCTTCAGGCAAATTTCTAGATGCAGTTCACCAGCACCAGCGACGATGTGTTCACCGCTTTCAGATTGCCATGCTTGTACGCATGTCTCTGAATTGGTCAAGCGCTTCAGGCCCTCAATGAGCTTGGGCAGGTCTTTGGGGTTCTTGACATCGACAGCAACCTGTACGACAGGGGAGACAGAGAACTTCATGGCCTTCATGTTGTAGGCAGATTCCGCAGTCGTGAGGGTACCAGACTTGAGCAGGAATTGATCGATACCGAAAAGACCGACAATGTTACCAGCAGGGCAGTCCTCAATAGACTCGACGTAGCTGCCCGTCATCAGCACAGTGCGCTGGATGGACTCGACGAAGAGATCCTTCTTCTTACCGGGAACGTAGTTCGGACCCTGGATGCGGATCTTGGGACCGGCTTTGACAGTACCGGAGAAGACACGACCAAAGGCATAGAAACGGCCCTTGTCGGAGGCCGGTACCATCTTCGAGACGTAGAGGACGAGAGGGCCATTGGGGTCGCACTCGCGGATACCAGTAGCAGACTCGTCATCCATAGGTCCCTCATACAGAGTCTCGACACGGTATCGTTGAGCGGTAGCAGGGGAAGGAAGGTTGATCACAATCATCTCTAATAGAGCGTCCGCGGCTGGTACAAACTTGTGCATGATGACCTGTAGGAGGGCCTTGCCTTCGAGATTAAGTTCGTCTTGAAGCAGGTTGATTTCGAGCTTCTCAAGCATAGGCCCGATGGCGTCCTTTTTGGAGTTCATGATGGCATCGAAGATTTTGAAGATAGGGTCGAGGACAAACATGTTGAAGGCACGCTCGAGGGGCTTGCCGTCAGCATCGGTGGCATTGGTGGTCCACTTGCGGGTCGCGGGGTTGAAGAAGTTGTCTCCCCAGAGCTTTGCCATCATCTTCTCCGTATCGACACCGAATTTCCTGCTATACCGTGTAGCAAATTGACGGAGAGTGAATGCCCAGCCGTGGAGGCCAGACCCGAAGGCGACTGTACCCTTGTCAGGGTAGACCTGGACATCACCAAGAGCGACGTCGTTGTAGGTGGATACGAGGACGTTGACGGACTCGATAGTACGGGAGAAGGACTGGAAGAGGTCCTCCTTTGATACCTTTAACTCGAGGAGAGCACGATCGACCTTGTTGATGATGACGACGGGTTTGATACGCTCAGTGAGGGCTTGACGGAGCACAGTTTCGGTCTGTACGCAGACACCCTCGACGCAGTCTACTACAGCTAGGGCACCATCGGTAACACGGAGGGCAGCTGTGACTTCGGAGGAAAAATCGACGTGACCGGGTGAATCGATAAGGTTGATCAAAAAGCTATCGCCATCTGTCGGTTGCTTGATGGCGGAGATTGACTCCTTGTTGACCTGGAAGTACATCGAGACGGCCGTCGACTTGATAGTAATTCCACGATCTTTTTCGTCTGGGCGAGTTTCGGTGTAGCAAACGTTGCCTGCATTTGCTTGGGGGATGATCCCAGCTTTTGAGACGAGGCAGTCCATGAGCGTCGACTTGCCATGGTCGACTGGAAAGTGGGGGGACGGGTATCGATCAGCATGGAAAGGAAAGTCTCGATCGCCGGGCTCACCATGGGCAATGACGCTCATGTTCCGGACGTTGTTCTTCCTCTTCATAAGCTCATATATCTGGTCTATTGTGGCCCGTCAGCGTTGTGGACAACAACGGCAATGGACGATCGGATACACACCGACGGTGAAGTGACTGGGTATCGGGCAGGCAATGAGTAAATCGGCGACAAGAACAAGGAACGCGGAACCAGTACATACACCATGGCTGCGGATCTGGGGAATGAGGGGGGTGACGACGATGAAGGTTTGGATTCTTTCTGAGACCAAACGGCAAGGCAATTCGACTCCCGTGACACAAACAAGGGATACAAATTTCTTAGTCACACCGTTTACTGACTCAGAACAGGTTATACACTTTATTACGTAATCTGGCTATGATTCGTTGCATGTGCCGCCGATGGCCGATGGTCGTACCGCGTATGTGCCACGAGTTTTATTTGTTTGGCGAAGGATAACCTAAACCCCTCGACCGCATCCTCTGTCCACTTACACAACTATACTTTCAGTCTCTTTCAGTATAAAGGGAATCGGTGGAACTGTGCGCGCGACTGTCGATGGCTTTGGCTTGGCTTCCGAATAGTAGGGACTCACTTCTTGCAATTTGAGCCCAGCAGCACCTGTCTTGACAATTTCATCGTGTGGCTCGGGACTGGGACCATTACCCTTGCCAGTAACAGCGAAGCCCATCGGTATGTGTTCAGTCGCAGGTAACATATGGCGCATATGGAATGGAGAGGGTGTGCAGGTGGTGGTACCTGTACCTCCGCCGATGAATGTCTTGGTTCCACTTGCGATAGTCTGTATCCACGTCAGTATTACGCTGATTTGTAGACAAAACACTCGCCTCTTCGCACTACTGTGGGCGCATGAAATGTACGTGGGCGTAGATGGCCCCAGTGATCAATATTACCCCTCAATGGCGTCGGTAAACCGACAATGAGCCTGGGATCGACTCCTTCCATTAACTACGTAGGGCTCGCGATCGAGTTTTGCCGAGACTGCAACTCGAATCACCATTTACCACTATATCTGCTTTGTAGACGCCCGGTGACTAGTCGACAATGAGAGCATTGGTAATCAGGAGGTCGATGCATTCCGACGCGGGGGGGTTGGTTGGCTGACCCATTCGTTCGCGTCCACAAGGACTGTCGGATAGGCGTTGTAAACACCAGAGAATGACTTACCACCGCCGAATTTGTGCCCATCGCTAAAGACCATATGGTCCTTCTCGACCTCGATTCCAAATGGCGTGCCCCCAGGGCGAATCTTAAGTTGCAGCAGTCCCATCAGAAATATCCAAGCGCTTTCTGTTACGTTTCGTAGACTTCTGAACTAAGACGTAACGTCTAATGGTCTGGGTTAAACATGGGACTATCATTTCAGTCTCACGTATATACAAAAACTAGCATGAACTAGCTAAGTATACACGCGTTTGATATAATATAAGAGCCTGACACTGGCCAGCAGTGACAGTAGAGTAGAACGCACTAGGGGGTACAAAACTATGCACCTGCATTAGGTTGTGATACCTCAGATATAAATCAGAATACTATATACAACTACTAATAGAGTAGGATGCGTGGAAGTGGAGTGGCACGCGAATGATGTTGACTTCAGACCTTATCTACTGTCCCGTGCACCCCTTACTTCTTATTATATAGGCTTACTAGTGGGATCTTAGGTGTATAGGATGTTCGCTCAATGGCTTGCAGAGTGGTGGCATATATACAAGTCCGCTCAGGGGCATCCTTGTCTAAAGGTGCATGACCCTGCGGCAGTGTCAGTGTCTACATAGCAACTATTCGTCAAGTCATACAGATGACTCGATTAGTAGTACACAGAAGTCCCAGAACATGGTGTTTACATAGATTTTCGTATCTTCCCATTACTTTGTGCACCACCGCAGTGTACAAAGCAATTCGGCGATACAAGTAGACACTGATCGAGCAGAATGGTTAATTTAAACAAGAGATAACAGACATTAAATAATAGCATTATGAATCCATCACTCTGCTGAGGTGCGCGTGCGTCAAGTCATATCCTTCCACCAATACCCGTTCGATCTATAACAGGACCAACCTCTGGATCCCGGTATCATTTTTGGTGACGAAATTGCTCTTTTCTTCCGACTGGTATGACAGGGGTCAGCCACCAAATCATCTTCTGCTATGCCAAATTCATTCAGGTGAGGGGTCGGTGCTAGGCTGTTGCGACCACGCTCACATCACCTGACAACAAAGTGCAATCAACAAGCGATCGTTTATCCATAACCGCCTCCCACCTCCAACACCTTCCCGACGCGCATACTGACCACCTGACATTGCGTATCTTCCCATCACTTCGCGATTCACACTCCACCGTACCGCACGACCTCGATACCTTAGCATGATGCTCCAGACCATGCGCCCCGTCCCCCACCCCCATCAGCGACCTCCCCCAGAGTCGCAGAGTACACCGGGGTCGAGTGTCGCTGTTTCCGACTGTTGGCCGAGTGTGGGTCAAGACGAGCGGTGAACGGCGAAAGGGCAAAGGATACATCTCGCTCTGTCCCAATGTGGGGGCACCTATTTACATGTGATGTACATACTTTCGGGGCTTAGTGCTGACCAGTTTCACATGGCCTATGTGTTATCTTGCTTGTGAGTCGCTCCCTTGTCCAACAGTGGGCAAACCGCCAGAGAAAAGAGGTATTGGTTGCAATGCCTACTGCTACGAGCAGCTTATGAACAGGTTCCTGTATTACTTTTGGGCCTGCATGATGCACTGGAAAGCGCAACTCGCGACTGATCATTGATATGTCCGCACGACCGATATTACAACGAAAACCCCGTATTTGTTAGGGCCGTTACAAACACTAAAAATACGAGATACAGGGATCGATATCTTATGTACCTTAGAAGTGGCTGTGTCATATCCTGGCTGGACCGATGAAATCGGAGCAATAATAAAGGCTCGCACATTGCATCCCAAATTCCGACAATACTCAAGGACAGACAATTGAGAGCCTGAGGAGGAAACAAAAAATTGTGTGGCGATCTCGGGGCACCCACGGATAGACACAGCCCTGTGCAACCTGACATCCACCACTTTCCTCGATGTCTCTTCTGATGAAGAAATTGAACCATGGTAACCCAACTGTCTTATCCTGGCCAGTAATACATGCTAAGGATGCTCCTATAGAGCAAGAGCCCCTGCCACCCGCGCAACCACGAGGCAAGCGCATGCCCTTCACCCTCTAAATATACCTCATGTTTTTGTGTTGCCCAGAGGAAACAAAGACCCTCAAGACCGCCTGGGAATACTATAATGAAGGCACGTACCCAGCCACATCGCCATATACCGTCTAATATGAGACCGGCAGGAATGGAGATCATCGACCGCGAACGCGAGAGAGAATGGCTCGAGCAAATGGATACTATACTCATATTCGTATGTATTACCTCCCTGTGGGGTTACGCTGCATTGATAAGTTGTCTAGGCGGCATTGTTCGCAGGTTTCTTGAGCGCTTTCCTCATCGAACTCCTCGGCCGTCTCGAACAGGACCCACTGGATATCATACAAGATGTTCTGATTTATCAAACGCAAATGATGCGGAATTCGAGCCTTGGGCCATATGTCCCGGCCGACTTCTCCCCTCCAGAGCACATTGTTGTTGTCAATGCTCTCTTCTACGCTAGTCTCGGATTTATGGTCCTAGCAGCATTTATCGCCATGCTCATCAAAAGCTGGGTACGCGAATTCGACCGCGGCTTGCGGGCAATGTCAATCCCAGAGCAACGAGCGAAGACGCGTGAATTCCGCTACCTCGGAATGGAGCGTTGGAAGCTCCCAGAGATGGTCGAGACACTCCCATTGCTCATCCAGATATCCCTTCTTCTGTTTTCCATCGGTCTTGTGATCTTCCTTTTTCACATCAGTAAACCGTCGTTTGGTGTCACCACGACTATTTTTGGTGTTGGAATTCTCTATTATGTGATGACTACGTCCATATCAGTCGTTGTTAGCTCTTCGCCTTTCCACTCTCCTCTTTCCCGCAGGTTGGGCAAGGTGTATCAACGTATACATGCCTATTTCTGTCCACATATTGATTTCCTCCTATCACGAGCTATGGATACCATCCCAGCAACCACTCTGGGTCGTGTCCGACGGCACATAACGCTTTTCCTTCAGAAAACGTGCCCCTATCTGGAGAACGACCTTGTAGAACCGATCTCAGCAACAACAGTAGACAATGTCCAGCTTTCCATTGCAGCATCGGCCTTGCACAGAATTCATGAAAGTGCCCCGAATTCTCAACACAGCGAAGCACTACATTGGGCAGTGTGGCAGGTGGCAGGTAGCACTACACTCCGCGTTCCACCATTATTCGACCTGCCTTCCTGGATTCGTAGCAAATGGGATGATGAAGAGTACTTCTCGCGCCTCCCTCCGTCCATGCTGGTCGCATTGGTGGCCGTTTCGTTGCGTTCACGTATCAAATTGGAATTGGCGCACACCTACATAATACGCGCTGTCCTGGGACCTGTGGAAAATATCAAGGGTCCCTGTGCTCAACTTGTAGTTGCGGTTTTTGATCGCTACAAGAGGTCCATGTATAGGAACTGGTTCCCCGCTTCTAAACCAATGATACGAACTGGGCTCGATGACCTCACAAGGATGATACAACAGAAGGAACTGCACAGCGATGAATCTTTATGGCTTTTAAGCACACTGTGCGAGCTCTGTAGCGAGGGGTGGCTACCGCAGGAAACCCCATATTTAATTGGGATATGTCTAGAAATGCTAATGGGCCATTCCCCGGGACGGGTATACATGATCTTCTCTGATCTGAAATTGCTTGAAGCTGTGGTTACCCTCGCCGCTATTTCATGTTCCCCCAATCTTGGCAATCGGCGAAACGTCGTCACCAGCAGTCGTGAACACCCATGGTCGCTCCCGAATATGCGAAACCCTGCTCTATTTGGCAACTGGTTTGAAGACACGCCTTCCGACTGTCACAAGTCGTTCATTTCTTTACTTTTTTTAGTCGTCTATGCCCTCTTACAGCGACAATCATATCCCTTAGCACATCAGTATTTCGCTATCATTATAGCAAATGGTGATTTCCCTCTCTATACCTCTGCCCTCACTGCTGTCGCTCCAACGATCGGAGATGCTGGACTCCTCGCTATCGGAGGGCTGCTCGTGGCTCAAACCCAAGAATCAACATCGGTATCTATGCGTTCTATGTCCTTTGTGGATTACACTGTTCTGGGAGAACTACTCAAGAGCTATGACCGCCATCTTCAAGCCAGTGAGAACGCGGACCCAAACACTTTCGCCATCCTGTTGGTGCTTTCCAAACACTTAAATTTATTCGCGATAGGGCGACTGGAGAAGCTGAATCTAGAATTGAAAGACCCCTGCTCCAGGCTGGTTGCAAGAGCAATTGCCCGTCTTGGCATTCCTGATGGATCTAATCTGCCAATTGGGCTATGTTCTGACCACCGAATCCAGAACATGATCGCGGCTCTCTCCCTTCTGCGATATACAGAGGGAAGGGTCACCGAGTATACAGAATCTCTCCTTCTGTCTTCGTTCCTACAATCCCGGGAGCTCGCGATCTCCTCCTTAGCACTGGAGTACTACATGACGACCGCGATATCTTATTCCGACCACTTGGAATCATCTTGTTCCCTCCCCCAGGGCGTACACACCGTGTTTAACGCCATATTGCCTGATCATCAGCTGCGGATGGGATGGCGAGTCCTAGAGACATTCGTGAACGGGTTTGATAACCTCCCAGTGGAATGGAGACGAACCTTTGCTGACAGTTTCTTCACTCTTTCGCGTCAGTTGCGGCGACGATCCCAGGGAGAGATGGAGACGAACACACCTACGGGAGAGCTTAAGAATATTCTCACATGGAAATACTTTCACCAAAAGGAACAAGAATCCGAGTTTACAGATTCGGAGTTCAGCGGATTGGATTGGATGGCCATGGCCTGGTCACTCCATTTATCGCAACAGTCTGGGAGAAAACCAAAGGGATCAAAACTAGTCAGAGCACGATGGCTGGATACGAGTGCGCCCACAGTTAGTGAGGGATTCGTGCTCAGAGCACTTTGCAAGCTTCTCGATGCGGCTCCATACTACAAAATCATTCCGATCATCCCCACGCTTTGCGAGTTCATTCAGTGGTTTGATGATACTGATATCCCTGAATTCAGTCGCATGATCTCCACAAGGGTAAAGGGAGCAATTCATAGGCTAGAAGAGTTCCAGGTGCTCCACAAGTTTGACAAGTTCCAGTGTATGTGGTATATTTAGGTACAGCTTCGGATTTTATGTACACTTGTATCCTGTGAATTCTGTAGTCTTATTTCCGACATGGCGAGATACACCGGAATCGCAATTAATGCCCAGAAATCTTGCCTCCAGAAATGCCCTGCAATATTCAGCATTGGGTTTCACTGATTTGTGGCAAGGGAAAACGATTTGAGGCTGATGAATGGAAAAGCAGCGTGCTATATAGAGTATAGAGGCAGGGAGGACTCCCCCTTTATACTTATTCATGAAGTACCGGGGTGTTTGTGTATATTGATGGGGTCCTTATTCGTAAACTCAGCCGCAGTCGAAACTAGCAGTTAATTTTCGGGCCAGTCGATGCGTCTGTGTCTACCTAAGGACATAAATAGCTCCATTTTGAGGCTACCTAAGGTGAAGGACGGGAGGTGTCAGTGGCAAAGGGCTGTATTATATTAGCTGGTACGGCTTCGCTTCAGCTCGGCTTTGAAGACGAAATGGGTCAGATGCTAGTTCCGGCGAGTACCCCATTAGCCTTCTTCTAAATAGTAAAGCAACATTATACGGGCTATCCATCGTTTAACCCATGTGCCGTCGAACCCCCAAGTGACAAGAGGAGAGCAAACGAAAGGTCTAATTGTACAGGCAACCACATGAACCACATGAATCATCCTTGATCGATCGTACGTTCGTCAATTGTCAGACAAGCTCTCACTCAGACCCTTGCGATTCCTTATAGCAAGCCTACACGCAAACTAAGAATACCAGGCAGCTCTCCCAGATAATGCACCACAGTAGCAACGACGAAAGAAATTCGCACCTTAATCTCCTCCAGGTACTTCTTCTCAACTGCCTTCCGCTGTACTTTCTGCGCGGCAGTCACCAGCCCACTCTCCGCCGTCCATTCTTCGGGGCTGAGCACGACACCCTGCACGACCTCGATGGTCTTGAACCCATTCTTCTTCGCGATTGCCTGCAGGTCCCTGAGGTAGAACTCCTTCACGGATTGATCCTCGTATGGCTTATGGAGGTCCGTGTCTGGGGCGGGCAAGTTCGCATTGGCCACGAGCAACTCTCTGAGGTGCTCCCCGTGTGGGAAGAGGACCACGATCGGTTTCTGCGACTCTGACGTTGCGTGCACGCATAGGTTCGCGGCATAATGGCAGGTCTCGTAGGTGGTCTCAAGGCGCTCGAGGGCGATGTACTCGCCTCCTTGCAACTGGACCGGGTTCTTAACTCTGCAAGCCCGAGTAAGAAAGGTCGACGAGGCGAAGAGCGGTGGCACTCACCGGTCAATGATGGTCATAGTGCAATCTTTCTGCCACTGACCAACATCCCCGGTACGGAACCACCCGTCTCCTGGGAAGATGATAAGATCCGAGTTCAAATCGTCCCGTAACCATTCGTAATCGAGGTACCGCGGATCCAGATCTCGCCCTGGGACGGATCAGCGCTTGCCTTGTAGCCAGCTTCGAGCGGGAGGATCGTGCACATGTTTGAATAAACAATCAATATCAGGGCTGGATTGAACTGAAAGCGATGCTCACCCGCAGGATTCCGTCAGACCGTAACCTAAAGAAAGGGGTCTAGGAGAGCAAAATTTCCATCGACCAGTCGAGAAAAGTCTCACCCTGAAGAATAGTAACGAGCGCAGTACTCAAAAACTGCTGTGTCTCAACGGGCAAGGCAGGGCCGCCATTAAGTACATAACGCAGTCAGCCACCGGTCTGCGCTCTGACCTGGATAAATGCGACTGAGTCGACGATGTTGCTCAAGATGGGCACGTTAGCCTTCTTGATTGACGCGCTGCCCCTGAAGAGGCTCTTCTTCAGCGGGGTTATCTTGTTGACATTGTTGAGGATACCCTCGCGGGTTGTCTCCCAGATCTGAGGGACGCCGATCATGATCGTTGGCCTGCACTCCTTGAGATCGCCCTGGCAGTTGCGTGCCGACGCGTCGGTGAGCGTGTGGATGCGGCCGTAACCGATTTGCAGGCCAACGTACTCGAGGATATGCGCGAGAGGGAGGAAGGCGAGGCAATGTCCTGTTCAGGTGCGAAGATGTGCCCATGAGCGATTGGATCGCGCCCACTGCGGCGATGAGGTTTGCCTGGGAGAGCTGGGTGCGCCGGTTGTGCCCATGCCCCGCACGGAATAGAAACAACGGTGCGTGATCCACTTTTCTGTTGCGCGATGGGCGCTAGTGGTTGTGATTGTGCGCCGCTGAGCTTGCAGGCGAGATGTAGGGCGGGAGATCGGGGGTCATCAAATGGCTGAGGGCCGAGGCAGACGATATAGGCACTTGAACACGACAAAGAGAAAATGCTGTCGCTGATGTCACTGATGGACGTGGCTGGGGAATCTGTGACGTTTTCTAGAGAGGGAATAATAAGTGGATTGCAAAGACGGTGAATCAAGCGTGTCAGCCAAAGTCTGGAATATGCACCACACGGGATGGAAACAAGGCAAGAAACGTACTTAGTGTACATGGTTAATATTGTCACTACAGAGTGGGTGCTGCTGGCCTTGCAGCTGCGACCGAGATCGAGAGTCAGCAACTGGCATCAGGGACTGGAGGGTTTAGGTGGACGACATATAATACGCACTCGACAGCCACTATATAAACACCGTCGCTGGTTAACCACCAACGTAGCCGGGGAATCCCTATCATTCTCTAGAGAAAATAACGCGTGGAATGCAAAAATGAGCATATCCCTGTTTATCCCCACTCAGGTTGATGACCTGCTTCTCAGTACTGTCAAATTGCGACTGCGGTTCGAACCAATGAGCAAGTTGAGGCGTCATCGACGAAAAGCAACGAGATAGTAGGTCCAGGGTACCGGTACAGAAAAGCATGGACCTCAGAGAGTCGCAGAGTATACCGGGGTCGAGTGTCTCTGTTTCCAATTGCTGCTGGCCGAGTGTGGCTCAAGACGAGCGACGAACGGCAAAGGAACAAGCAGACAAAGGATACGTCTCGTCCTCGGCCTCGTCCTGTCCCCATGTGGGGACACATATTTACATGTGATGTACATACTTTTTGGGCTCAGTGCAGTTCAGTTTCACGTAATTTATGTGTTATATTGTGAGTTGTTTCCGTTCCCGTCGTCCAACAGCGGGCGAACCGCGAGAGAAAGGTCGCCGCAATGCCTACTGCTACGAGTAGCTTATGAACGGATTCCTGTATTATTATTGGGCTTGCATGACGCACTGGGAGGCGCAGCTCGCGAATAATCATGGATATGTCCCACTGAGCGAAATGTATATAGTGAATTTCACCACAGTAAATACACCACATGTTTCACCACGAAATGTGGTGATTCAAGGTCCGGTGAAGTTCACCTGAAGATCTGGTGAATTTCAATAATAGATCTGGTGAATTTTAATAGTAGATTTGTCCGATTTATGGTGTTTTCTTGGGCTGTACTTATGGTGAATATCAACACGTCTTGTAGTGATATTTGCAGTGAATTCTACAATCAAACCACTACAAATTTAACACAATTTTCACCATATTTATGAAAAAGACAGAATGAATATTTATTGTGAATTATATAAAACAAAACACTACAATAATAAGGGAGGAAAAGACGGAATCGGCAAGAAGGTCTTCATATACAATACGCAACCACCATACCAGTCGATGGCTCTAGAATACCTGGTCAGATGCCTATGCATAAGAAAAGTCGGTAAGAGTTCACCTACCTGGTGCCAATGGCCCAAGACATCCAAGAACGAACTGCTGGGGGAATTGGTTAGCGAGAGGAAAGTGACAGAGATAGAAGGCTGTGTACCTCGAGACGATGCGTGAGCACAAGAAACCACCGAAACAGGCACCCACAGCAGGTGAACAAGTGGTTGCAGGAAGAGTCTGGAAAACTTGAGGAGAGAGCGCTTGAGAGCAGATTCCTGAGAGCAGAAAAAGGTCAATTTTGAGGTTTGAGCATCTGCGTAGACTGTGGGAGACAAACGGACAAACGAACGAATGGACGGATTGAAGGGCTTGCCCTAGGCGAGCTGTTCGTCGCGCTCGCGCCCGCGCGCGGACGTGGCGGTGTGGGTGGTTGAGTACGCGACGAAGAACTTGAGACTCTCTGTTTGCATGTCCGTCTTTGCGTTGCGTGAGTCGCGCGGCATGACGCATGGGTTTGGGAGCATCAGCACGACCGCTCGCCGCGTTCAGGCTCAGCGTGCGGCTGATCCCCCCACGGGTGGCGGTGGGCGTCGGTCGTGGTGGGGCAGAGTGCGAGGACGCTTGCAGAGGGTGTTTGGTCCCCGTCTTGGCCTTTGCTGGAGCAGCATAGATCGAATCTGGGTCAGGACCAGGCTCGAAGACAAAGGGGGCATCTAAACACACATGTCAGGAGAGGAGAGCTATCATGAAAAAGAACGTGGATGCACGCACTGGCTCCAGAGGTGCAATGACCCACCGAGCTCCTGCGATGGAATCGGTAATTCCGACGGTCTCCGACAGAGACATGCGAACGGAAGCCGAGAGAGGAATAAAAGGAGAGCTTGAGGCTAGTCCGTTCGCCGACGGAATTAAGTTCTCCGCTCGTCCACGCGCGCCGGCGGGAATATAAACTCCGAGGAGAGGAGGAAGGGATGGGTACGACGACTTACAGGCTTGTCGGACCTAATACCCAAGCGACTGCCCAAAAGCACGACGGGCGCCCAATCTGTCTCGGCGGCTACGCGCTCCGACTAGGTACGACACCGAAGGGGCTGACTGAAGCGGGGGTTCGGTCCGGCTGGCTAGCCCGGCGGTGCTACGGGTGGGAATTAGCACACGAGGGCGGGGGAATGATCCACGCGGTCTTGAGGGCCGAAGTCCGACGGTCAGGGGCGAGCGAGCGGGCGAGCGAGGAGCGTCGGGATTCTGAGCAAGTGGGGCGGGGCGCACAATAACAAATGTCTATAATCGAGACGTCGAGTGAGGGACATTCCCCATCGAGTCTGAGCTTAAATACAACGTGTAATTTACAGACATGCGGCTACTGGACTGCAGAAGGCGGTGGAGTGGAAAGCGGTGAGGTGGGTGGCATCGCATAGTGTAGGTGGAGCGAAGTGGAGCTTGGACCCGACCACAACCTCCAAGTTGGTTCCGAGCGGTAAGTACTTTCGAGTACGCTGATGGTGGTCACGGATACCAGGCCCGGGAGTGCAGACGACCTCAGGCTCTGCTCCTGGGCCATTGCGCTCGCCGCCGCTGCCCCCGGCGGGGGCTGATCTTCCCTTTGGAGCCCCGCCCCTCTTTCCTCACCTCCTCGGCCGTGAGACGGGACGACATGTGCTCTCGCAGTATCCTGGACGTCTCATCCCGGTTCACACACACAGTACGTATTTTTGCGATTTTTTGCAAGCTCACGCCTCCTTGGATTCCCCCCTTGCACACGCAGCGCCCTCCCCTCGTGTCCGTTCCTTTGTCGCCTCGGGGCTGTGGCCTGGCCACGCCCTTTGTCTCTCCCCTCCCACACATCACATCCCTTCCTCACATCACATTCCTGTGATACCCCCGAGGGTGCTGTTCTCTAGTACGTCCCCTCCCCCTCTGTTTTGCACGACGCATGCATGCGGCGATCTGCCCCTTGGGGTTGCGCCCTATGCGCCGGGGAGCTGACACCCACACGGGTATTCCCCACAAGTCGAGCATGGGTACCCGGCTGGCTGGAGAAGCCCTCCCGCTTAGAGTGCGGGGGCCCGGTGCCCCACCCCTTGACCGCTGTGGATTCGCTAGCACCGCAGCTGTAGCCAGCCGCCCCCAAACACCCGGGCCTCGGCCTAGTCCCCGCTAGTCACGCGCACCAGCTCTGCTGGTTAGGACGGACTAGCGGCCAGATATAAGGCAGCCCGGGCATAGGCAGGTCTTGGGCGTCACCACAAGTGCGCGCCCACACCCACCTGGCCTGGAGTAGGGGTGACAACAGCGTAAGATGTCCGTCTGGACGTCATGATTAATCCCGAGGACGACATCCCCGGTTGCTACCCTAATGTCTATCGGACATTCATGGCTACCCAGATGCTCCACCACGGTGGCCCATCAGATCTGCCCCTTGTGATCTGGGGTAGACACCTCCCCTTAACTGGTCAGTGGGTTGCGCCACTTGAAACAACACCCCTCGGCACCGGCTGGGTCGAGATAATGGAAGGGTTTACCTCTGCACGTCTCGGGGGGCAGTGTGTGCTGTATCCGTTGGGGCCGACTCCCTGACATGATGGCCGCTGTACCTTAACCTGGGTAAATCAAAATCGGTGCACCAGCATCATAATAGGATAGCAGTGCCCCATGTGGTCGCCTATTGGGGATTCATTACTCTTGGGAGTCTTTCCCTCCTGCTGCCCGGGTGGGCACAGGCTACCGCCCCACACTCGATGGGTGTGGGGAACCCACCCTTATGGAGTCTTTCCATAACTGCGTGCCGGCATACACGACAGTATAAACATATAAACGCTGGTGGCCTGCCCCACTTGAAACATAGGCCGGTAACTCTGGCAGCCGTGCCTGTCTCAACACAAGCACCCTCCAGGTCCGCTTGCTTGTGCCTACTATGTTTTGCGTGTAGAAGTCCTACCCACTAAGCCTTCGTCTCCCGCCCGGACTAGGTTGGGCCTGCACTGGTTGGTCTTCGGACGCCCCAGTTCACATATCCAACACCCTGGTGAGCCTCACCATGCTGTTGACCCATGGCTGGCAGACCCAGGGGAGTGCATTGTAGTTCCGACACAAGCAGAGGGACCCACGGGCCCTCCGCCCTGGTTTAAATCCGAGTGACGGCATACACTTTAAACGCCGGTGGACGCTTCCCCACTTGAAACAACAGCCACCCTCCCGGCGAGATGACTCACGAGCGTATCTGAAGTGACGCCCGGTACTAACGTGATCGGCCCTAGCCAGGCCTAGCGGAGGCGGCGCATATGGGTCCCGGAGCCCGCATGTGCTTGACTAATTTTTTCTAAGGGCATTTACTTACCCACAACTATCTTTTTAGATAACGAGTGATTAGTCTGCAACGATCATAGAGAATATGAAGACTGTGTCCATTCTGGGGGCTACCCTGGTTGACGAGGCGAGGGCAGTCGCCATTATCAACTACTGCCTCTTCGGTACCACGCCTCGGCGCCCAGCACCCTCGCCCCTGCCCCGCCGCAAGCGGGCCAAGTGGCCCAACTCACCAGCACCACGTAAGGCGCCTGCCGTCTCGGCTAGGTGCCCTCTGGATGATGTCGTGCTCCGGAAGCGCGCCTCGCCTGGAGTCATCCGACAGGTCACACCCACCCCGACCCGTGAAATCCCCGCCCTATGGCGCCCACGCAGCGGGCTCAAATTCCCCAAAGGCCTCTGCTATTTGTTGGCAGTTCAGGAACATAACTGGCCCTCCGCTACGGTTGAGCTTGGCTACTATCCAAAGGTCACTGATCTCCTATGCAGCCCCCTGGTGGAGAAATTTAGCGCGTTCATAGTGGAGCAGGCCCCTGGGCTCTACCACATGGAGGGGCGCTTCGTGCGAGGAGCCATGTCACTCTACAGCGCCAAGCCGTCCTGGAAAGTTGGCGCATATTTGCCTAGCCGCCCTCACCCGGGCCATAATGCTGGCTACCCACAGCGGCCGGTTCCGGGCCCGCAGCGCTCACATCCAGCCCGTGGTCCCCCCCTCCCACCTCAATCGATGATGGCCCCTGCCGTCCTGCTTGGCGTCCCGACCCCGAAACCGAGAGGCTACAAACCGCCTAGGAGAGGGAAAGCGCCTTTCCACCCCTATGCGGCCCCTAATACTGACAGACGGCCCACATCCCCCGCCACACAGTGGAAGAAGGCCCTAGCTGACCCTTTAGAAGAGGCCATGGACTCCCTTAAGGCGGAGCTAGATATCTTCCCCTCCTCATTAGCCGTGCCGGCCTGGAAGGATACGCAAGCTTGGCTGAAAGACGCTAAGAAGCAGAAAGACTTCGATAGGAAGGGGTGCATTCCAGCGCTCACGGAGTTCTTTACAACAGTCCTGGGAAAAGTGAAGTTGGACTACGCTGCGATCCAAGAAGACGAGAGGTTGCATGAAGAGACCCTAGCTGCTGAGTCAGGCAAGCTGGTAGCTTTGTTGGAGCAATTTAAGCAGGTAGAGGCTGCCCTGGAGTCCCCAGTCCCCGGCTTCGACGTCGCTCAGGCACGAGCTCTTTCTAGAGCCCTTACCGCGCAGATCCAGGAACAAGAAAAGGTGGTTGACCTGCTGGACGGAGGGGCGAACCCTGATGAGACGGATATGGGAGATGACCCCATCGCGGACGGCGCTTCTTTCGTGGAGGTCCCTGACAACGCTGCCCCTGAAAAGGCACCACGCCCCTTGGCCAAAGACTTGTGGCCTGAGTCTAATTACCAGGACTACGCTGAGAGGGTAGGCCCCCTATTCCCAGCGCCGACTGGCAAGATGCCACTGGACAGCCTCTTCGTAAAAATGGAGGAGCCGGTTGACTCCAAGCTCTACCTCCCAAGGCCTCTAGAGTTGTACACCGTGGACGAACCGGCCAAGGTGGTACCGAAAGGTCTGCCCCGCTGGAATAATAGGTACGAGGACCCCATGGAGCCTGCGAAGAGTTGGACGTGGGATGAGTTCTCCCAAATCTATAACGCGCCCGGCTTCCATTTTATGATCGCCAGAGTAGCACAAGTCGGTCCACAATACAAGGATCCCAAGCTCAGTACCCTCCGTTCCAAGCTCGCGACACGCTGGCGGTGCGCGGTCGCCTTGCAGAAGATGGACCCCCAGCAGGACTGGATGCTGTGCACAGTCCCTTCTAACTCGGACGGGGAGAAAGAAGCCCTGAAGTACGATCTGATCAGGCTCTCGGAAGGTAACGCTGTGTACGTTATCAGGAAGTTCGCCCCGGCGGGGAGGGCCAGGGATTTGGAATGGGTGGTGAAAGGTTCTCTGGCGGACGATAACACCATCTACACTCAGATGCGTAAACGTCTCCTGGACTTTGAGATGGGCGATACCAGACTCGGTTGGCGCGTCTTGGGTGTCCGAAAAGCAGGTGCCACTTCGAAATTCAGAGGCACATTCATCCTGGACTCCGCGTCGGTCTACTGGCCGTGGTCAATGGACTGGGGCCACAAACACGGCTCGGTCCCCGATTCCTTGCCTCTCCTGAACTTTGAACCTACCTGGAGCGCGAGACGCCCCTACGCGTGCCAATGCTGCTATTCCACCGATCACTTCACAGAGGAGTGCCCACTCCCGTTTATGAAGGTTGGCGGTAACAGCCTGGTCAGCCAGCCGGCCAGGACCCTTGTCATAAGGAAGAAGGCTGTGGAGAGGATTATCTCTCTAGATAGATCAGCATGGGAGCTACCCGTCCCTCCCGCCCCCGGCACACCTAGAGTCCCCCCTTCTCCTTCGCGCCCGCTCCCAAAAATTCCGCCAACCCGGAAGCCGGCCCCCATGTCTGCCATCGAAGAGATAAGCTCGAGGATGGATACAGATGACGCAGCTTCCGTGGCGTCAGATGCGAGGCTATCGATCGCCGGGGGCGGCGCGGCG
>Ga0307515_10001898_pt1 | contig 46501 bp, 44 predicted proteins | sample 17_EM_MG_FD_194513 | JGI IMG/M metagenome (GOLD analysis project Ga0307515, IMG submission 194513) | Populus trichocarpa ectomycorrhiza microbial communities from riparian zone in the Pacific Northwest, United States - 17_EM | ecosystem: Host-associated > Plants > Roots > Unclassified | place... | reverse complement strand
ATTAGTGATATAGTAAATTGGAGACCAGGAAGTGAAAGAGGATCTGTTTATGCATAGTTCATGTATAGAACACTTTGTGATCAGAGCAAAACTCATGGACTTAAATGAACTTGAATTGATTGGAGTTTGTTTGTTTGTTTTATTCATACTGTATTCACTCTAATTAGAGTATGACAGAGTCTAGATACACCACCTCCGCCTCCGGGCGAGCCAGTTAGATGGCGGAGCTCCCACCTACTACCCATTGTCCCCTTTTGACAAAAGAAAGCAAGCCAGCCCGTGCAAAAGATTGAGAAGAACAAAAGAGATCACCGAAAAGAGAGACCACCCCCGAGCCAATCACCCTTACTCCTGCCTGCGCTCCTCCGTTTGCTTGGGTGGGAACTTCCCGACGTCAGTAGCTGCCAGGTAGTCCATCACTGCTTGGTCGCATTTCTCCATGGAAAACAGCTCAGAAATCTGTACATGTCAGCATCTGCCCGAATTGATTGGAGTTACCCAGTGGAAGACATCTTCCCAGTTGCCAATACGCTTGCTCTAGCCACAGAAACAATAGAGACTCACCCAGACTTAGAGAGATATGCTCACTGGGAGCTGGCCAAGAGATGATCTAACAAATTTGAATTCTAGGAGTATGTTAGAGCCATCTGGAAGCATAGGAGCTGCTAAAAATGACAACTGTGGGTTGGCTGGGCTGGAGATCTATCTGGGCGCGTCCAAAGGGCGGTGAAGCCGCCACCGTACCTTGTATTTCATATTCAGGCCCTCAACCCCATTGCAGCACCCGAAACTGCTCGTATCAGACATTACAATGCGCCTAAAGTCTCAACTAGACTCCAATTTCTCACTATCTAGGTGAGCCTATAATTGAAGTGCAAACTTTTTGGCTGCTACTGCAATTTGGTCGGTTAATGAAGACATACTCTATGTAATAGGTCCTAGTAAGTTGAAACTGCACTCGAGTACTCTACAAGTATATAAGTGGCTATATATCACTACAATGTATCCAGTCTATGTATCGCAAATATATATCATTATAATATATCTCAACAATATATCTCACCTATAATTGGGGAATAAGATTCCGGAGGGCGCTCTGGGGAGTAAAATTCCTCAACACCATCACCGCGGCCATCACTTCCGTGATATCAAGTACTGTACCAGCGGATGAGGTTGGGATGTCAGCATCAGCAGTCAGAAGGGGGCGTCCGTCCCAAAAATATTATGGTTTTGTCAGCGTCAGAACCCTACGTCCCATACTCAAAAGTTGTCAGTAGCAAGTGTATACATATACTCCGAGCCCTCTTAATGAAATCGAAATTGGAGATCTACTGTAAAAGTTTCCCTTCCGGTCTATCCTTTAACCCCTGTTCTGGCTGTACTTTTTAAACTTACCACGCCACTATAGTTTCTTCCGCATAGCCAGCTTAGCTTGTCCAATTGCAGAGATGTGGTCAGCAAATGGTGTCCCATAGAAAATTATTTGTTAGCGGGCAGCACCGTCCCAACCTCATCCGCTAGTACAGTACATGTACAAGCATACGCACACACAATTCTAGAAGGAGACTGCCATCGCATCTATTTTACAATTACAAGACCCAAAAGTAGTCTTTCCTTGGTCATATCTCGTGCTGCTGGCGATTCCCGCTGCTTTTGAAACCTCAACACTACTCGCTAGAAAATAGTCTCCGGACATTTTAATATTACTCAGACTATTACGTAGAAGGGCCATTGTTGGTACACATCATCCTTGACACGATTGGGACACTATTCGTAATAGGGGTACCGAATGACTCAATACAGGAATCAACTGGCAAGGTAAATACAATTGATGGTCTGTGCAATGTCTCATTTCGCAATTGCGAGTGTCCAGAGACTTTATTTTCCAGCGAGTACTAATGAAATGTCATGATATTTTTGAGTACCGTTGCAAAAAAGCACAGTTGAAAATTTTGTATACTATGTATATTGACGCACCGCCAGAGCCAAGTTTGGATTGAACCCGGTGGATACTTTGTACCAATTGTGCGGAGGGCCTCGGATCGCACCCACGGCGTGCATTTGAGTACTTTGGTTCTAGCAGGTTTCAAACCTTAATTTTTGACTATGGTACATATTAAAACCAAATGTCTCAGCACGGAAATGTATTCAACAATGTAACCATGAACATATCTCAATGTATCACTGCAGAAACGTATGCAAGAATGTAACCACAATACACTGCTCATGCAGCCGACTGCCAAGCTAGTCACGTGATATGGCTTTGCGCTGCGCCACATCACGTAGTGAGCTTGGCAGTCAGCCGCGTGAGTAGTTGTTGCGTGTGTACTAAGATCCTCCATAGGACTTGCGGATACGGGCGTACGGCTTCATCTGAGCTGAAGGTACGTAGTTGTGCTGGTAGGATTACAAGCTGAGAGTGCATATATGTGTACCAGCTGATGATGCATATATGCGTGCGGATGCACATAGAGATCTTGAACATATATGAGCACAAATACCCACGACAGATAGACAATCAATCATCACACAAAGTAACACCTGTAATGTATTCTTATTTTCAAGTCCAATTAATGTATCCACTTCTTCAAAATGTGTATGGCAATATATCCAGAAATGTATCTCTAGATACATCGTCTGTTGACTCATGAATTAACCCGAACGCCTTGGAAGTTGCTTTCATTAGCATGTTATGACCAAGTGGATGCAGCACTGGCGTACCGAATTTCACTATAAAAAGCTTTGAGTGAGACGCAAATTCTCTTGAGACATTCGTAGGATCCCACTACAATTCAAATTCAACCTTATCCCCTCCACTCACTTCGAAAGTCACTGCACTTTCCAACATCATCCAGGTTCCACAATTTTCCGCCACTATAATAGCCAAAGTACAAGATTGTCGTCGCGCTTTGTAGGCTCGGGTGTGACTTCTCTCTATAGAAAGACTGATATTCCTAGTGGATTATAGCTTTTCAAGCCGAATGCCTGTTGGTTGTTTTTCTGTTGAGGTGCTGGAATCAGTATAAGGTGAAAAGTGCGTGAAGTCTATTCTCAAGGGCTAGCCGACGTATATATACCAAAGGGGTTACCCAGCCAACATACACCGATCGTACTCCCTACAATCAGTCCCATTGATGTTAGATCGAGAAGCAGTGCCGCCGAGTAACAAGTCGATCATGCTACTTCTCCATCGTCCCTTTGGCACATAGACAGGTCTATGTGATTGAAACCTGTGCCATCTGTTTGCATCGAATCAGGATTTTGGCCTCCGGTCTGTATGTTGAAAGGTAAGGGAAGATGATTGGTTGGTCACAGTAACTGAAGTTGCCATCTAGGTAGTTGCCACTGGTTGAAAAGACCTTAATATCTGTAGATTGTAATCAAAGTAGCTCTGACAGGATATCATAGGCCTTTCATGGGGTTACTGATTCATCTGTACTTATATATTGCTAATTTGATCAAGACACAGTGATGTGGGCTCTGTACTCTGTGGATTACTGACTGGGTACGTGATAGTGTGAATTATCTACCATTGACGTGGTTGGGACTCGAGAGGCATATTGGATATCATCACTCGGTCACAACAGCATCACTCGCATTATGTACCTATCACTCGGAAGACCGCCGGCACCTATTGTTACGATATGGAAGTTGGGGAGAACCGTGTGCGTGTATTCTATCGTACTGAAAAGAGAGAAGGAGAAAGACTCGAGATATATACAGGAGGCATCAGCCCCGGTTACAGCCAATTGTATCAGACCCTTGTATATATGTAACACCTATTGTTACAACTGTATATGGGCCGGAGACATGTTACAGATCAGATACACGGTCGCTGGAGCAGGGGCTGATGCCTCCAGTATATATCTTGACCCTGTCTCCTTCTCTTTTTTCTGTACGTTAAGTTTATCTATACACAATTCTCCCCATATCATAACACCTATAGTCCCGTAGTCTATAAACCCCTAGGACGGAAAATCGTAGTCTAGAGCAGGGCAAGGTCCTGCCTGGGCGGGATGGACTTTTGCGACTCCTTGCTACTAGTGCTTATTACACTCAATAATCTGGAGGTGCACCTGCAAGCCTACATCGGTGGCATCTTGGGTTTCCGGTCGGTCGGATTGAGGCAGGGAATCGCTTTCGGTATCATCATGCACGCTATCGGTACCCTTTAATGGACTGGAGCGCAACTTAACGTCCGTCGTATATACTTTTGTATCCACTTTGTAATACCTCATGGATCTAGATGTTGTTGGTGCTACCTTCCGGCCTGGAGATTTGCTGGTAATTGGACGCAGTACAACGTCGGTGGCATATTTGCTGATACTTGGATGCAGTAAAACCTCGGTCGCGTATTTTCCTAGGGCCGCGGTTTCCTCCGTTGTAATAGTTGAGCTAGTGACTGGGTGTAGCTCCACGTTGCTGGCATATACGTTAGGTTTCGGAGTGAAATATACGTCAGGGTCCGGAGTGGAAGTTGACTCTGCATTCTGCGCTGGAGAGCTGTTGGTAATTGGGTGCAGGACAACATTGGTAGCGTATTGGATCATCGGTTGATCGTATGCATATGAAGGATCACTCTCAGAATCGCTGGTGTCCGACGACTTCAACTGTGTCGGATGCAGTACAACACTGACTTCAGCAGGTTTTCGTCAAAGCAGTCAACAGCTGCAAGTAAGTATACGCTGTGTAGGCTACGGAGATAATTCAGTGTATACAGCGCTGTTCAATTGCAACTTTGGGAACGTCATCGCTTGCCATTAATGTATCGAATCACAACACCAGACCCAATGGCACCAAACCAAACCCTAACAAAGATTTTCAGCCGGAATCTCCTTGTCCTTTGATGGACTTTTTTATTCGATTTCTGAGATATCTCCTACTCAAATCTTCATTTGGTTTTGCTCTTACCGCCAAGTTTTGATCACTGCTGAGGTCTAAGCAATGTTACAGACATACAAATTTGCCTTCCCTTCTGGTTTCTTGGCACGGCATTCTAGGTTATGCGTAACTCCCAATTAATTAATAGACTTTTATTACCTTATATATATCCATAGCGCACGGGAACTTCTCTATTGTATTGCAAACCGCCACTTCTATATCCTACAAAAGCGCAAGCACAAACCAAACTAACTCCGTTCCACCTTCTAAGTCCTACACAGTCTCCCATCATGCGCCTTTGTCCAAACCTCACTCCCCACTGCGGTCGTCGCATAAAACAAATCCCTGTTATCCCACTTCCTCTTTACCTTCCTTAGTCTCTCATAATTCTCCCCATAAAACGTCCTCTGCCACTCTGTCTGTTCATAGTTCGCCTCATTCATATACGCCCCTGTCCCCTCTTCCATCCCCGTTAGAGTCTCTAGCATAGGTACAACCCACTCTGTAATTCCCTTCTGTAGTGCAAGGTTACTATCCCAAGAATTTTCGTAATCCCACACCGCCGCAGCCTCGACTTGCAGCAACATGTTCCGCCACGCGGGCAACACCGCGTTGTCGCTGGAGGTTGTGTGGTTTGCGTTGAGCGCAACACAGAGCATGTAGTACTTCCCGCTCTTGGCGATCTCTCGCATCGTAGATGTGAGGCCTGTGTTATTGCGTTGAACCACGGAGCGAGGGATAAAACGGGACCCCTGCACCTGCGCAGATGCGTATGGGCCATACGGGAGCGGGCCGAAGTAGGTGGAGAAGTGCTGCAGGAACGTAGGGAAAGAGGAAACAGACAGTGTGTAGATTATCCCGCGACGTTGGAGGTCGCTGAGCAGCGGGGAAAGGAAATTTTTGACCCACGTTTTGCTGCGCCCAGGAAACGTCACTGGTTGAAGGTAGAAAAGCTTGTCGCTCACGGTGTAAGCGGCTTGTCCTCCTGCGTCTACAATTCCTGGAAGCGCGGCATGGAACGCTTCCACCGCACCCCAGTAAACGGATGAAGATAGGTTACCCGCGGTGAATGTCAGACTCGCCCCGCTGATGAGTCCGTCTTGGTAGGCTTTAGATGTCATGCTGATCACGATGGCATACGTCCCACCCCCGCCCCCGCTAAGCGCCCAGTATAGGTCTGAGTTCTTCTCCGGCGTGGCAATGAGGTGTTCGCCCGCTGCAGTGACAACTTCCCACTCCAGCACCTGATCCGCGCCGAGGCCGTAGACTGAGGAGAGAATGGAGTGACCGCCACCCTGAGTGTACCCGCCTGCGATGCCGACGGTCGGACATGTACCCCCGACGATGCGAAGGCCCTGAGCGTCCGCGGCTGTGTACGCTTCGAAGGCTTGGACGCCTGCGCCCATCCGTATGGCGGGGCCAGCGTAGTTTGGGCTGGTGTACGATGGAAAGCTAATGGACTTGAGGTGGTGCGTCCAAATTCCGAGCGCGCCTTTGCCGGTGGATTTTCCGAGGAGGCTAGGGGAGGAGAATTAGTAACTATATACTAACGGCAGGAATATGGGAAACAAACTCATGCCCGCTGTTCTTGATGACGAGGCGGATGTTGTTTTGCTGTGCGAACTTGACGCCGGCAGCTACGTCTTCCCAAGTAGAAACGTTGATTGCGTACGCCACGTAGTTCCCCATCAAACACGGTGTATCCATTGTCGAAAACGGATCACAGCTGTGGTTTGCGAATAGTGGAGCCACGAATGAGGAGGATGAAACAGCGCTAACGATATTAGATCAGTAAAACATTTCCAAATTCTCCAGCATCTAGCTTGCTAGGCATGTATAGCAGCTACTTACTGAGTCTCCGGGAATGGCCAATTCGCTTTGAGATACGCACATTGTGCCGCGTCGTAGGTGGGATCATGACACGGAGACCCCAAGGGGACGGTGGCAATGAGTCTTCCCCCGACAGTCGTATTCAGTGATGCCCATGTATCTGCAGACGGCCAGGTAGTGTCACCAGGCAGAGACCGACATGATCTGTTTCCAAAAGCGGCACGATGATGGATATCAGTGAGCAATGGTGATGTGTTTGCGAAGGAAAGGAAAGCTAAGAAGAGCCCGAGAGATAGAGTGGACTGCATTGCTTGATACTGTAGCTACTTCTCTTACTGGGCCTGCCAACGGCACTCTCTTTAAAGCACAGAGCCTATCCGTCGTTTTCGAACGACGATGGGCATATGGTCTTGTGGGGTAGAGTTTACCGGGCATGTTTCAGAGCCTGAACTCGGACCGGAGATGTTATTTGAGGTAGTCGCTGACGTCTTAGTGGATATACTTGTTAATGGGTGGCTAATGGTAGTGCGAAGCCGGACGCCACCAAATTCGAGGCTGACCGGAATGTGAGGATCTTAGACTATAGGCTGCTTTGGTTTTGAATTTCTCATCCAAACGTTTTGCAAGTGGTCTTCGCTCGTACCTAGTAATGGCGAAAATAAACGAGCTTACGAGCACATGGCTAGACATACTAGGAACTAGAGAAACTCCAGTCACCCACAAGGCGTCCGGTTTAAACATCATGTTGCTTGGCTGGGGTGGGCCCTTCCGATACGGGATAAGTCCGGCCTGGCTAGGTCTTGGTTGTATGAGATGGGCTTTTATGATGCTTGTGAATATGGGCTGGCAACCAAGGAACGCGAGAGTTCTTACCATCTCCAACCATTTCTTCAGCAATGGGATACGGCGCCGTATACATCATAGAAACACGTGCCGTAGATGTAACATCGGCGCCGACTACAATCCCGACTTGACGGCGGTCTCGCGTGTTGTATCGTATTAACCGCCGGCCGGTGAATATGCTCAGAAAGCTTGCGACTGCATGGGTAAAGCATGATCATGCATGGGTGACAAGGCGTCGGATTATGCCCACCGATGATTCACCGGTAATGGGTGACGTTCTGCCGGCGCCGGCCAAATGCGCCCCCACCTAATTTTAGAGTTAGAGCTGTGCCGATTCATCGTGCATGTTCCAAAGCGCCTGATACGCTTAAGTGGCGGTTCCCGGGGACTCCGTTGCCCTATGATACCGGGTCCACGTTCCCCGGTCAGGCCCCATAGATACGCGGCTGTGTAGTATTACAGAACATTTTGTCCATGAGTATCAAAGCTAACAACTTCCATCCGAGATTATCTGTGCACGTGGCACGTCGTATTGTTTTCGGGTCTAATCCTCATGTTCAGCATATTTCCCCCCACGAGAAACTCCACAACATCTACGGCATCTATGCGTGCGCCCAGGGCAATTTTCGAATGGGATAGCACGTACTTCTCACCCACCCCTCCATGCTCATGCATATGCTTATGGAGTGGATGCCTTACGATAATTAATTTCAGTCGCGTTGACTGCACAGCGTCTTGATGCAACATGACATCTCGCCGACGGTACCTTTCTTCTGCTAGATAATGAAGAACAAGATGCGTCTCCCCATCGCCTGCATCCTCAGCAGGCACCTGGTCTGATTCCCCATATATACTCACACCAATCTTCGAAGCTTCCCACGCCGGATCCTGCTAAAACACCTTAGTCCTACCCAAGATGTCTCTCCTCCCGCATGTGCAAACCCCACTATTCGCCTTCCCCTCGCACTTCACTATCGTCGCTCTGGGCGTCCTCCTCTATGTCCTCTATCTCCTTTCCCTTGCCATCTACCGTCTCTACTTCAGTCCCCTGGCCTCTTTCCCCGGACCCAAACTCACTGCCCTAACTGGCTGGTATGAGACCTACCTCGAATGCTTCCATAACGGCGGCGGGCAGTTCACCTTCCATATCCGCGCCTGGCATGAAAAATACGGTGTGTTCCCCTCATTCTCCTCTGCTCGCCGCTCCTTACTGACCTCCTCTCAGGTCCCATCGTTCGCATAAACCCCTGGGAAATCCACATCCATGACCCATTGTACTACGATACTATTTACAACACCCTCCCCTATGACAAACTAAAAGAAAACCAATACCGCTTCAACGCTCCTCACGCCGCGTTCTCCACTCCTGCTCACGATCACCACCGCATTCGTCGGAGCGCGTTAGCGCCGTTCTTTTCGAAGCGAAAAGTCCTCGCGCAGGCGCCGTTTATCCAGAGCCGCGCGGATAAAATCATGCAGAGGCTTAGGGATGAGTATAAAGACACCGGGAGAGTTTTGTGTCTAAACGATGTGTTTGCATGCTTTGCGGGAGACGTGGTGACGAGTTATGCGTTCGAGAAGACATATGACTTTTTGGGGATGCCGGAGTTTCAGAGTCCTTTCAATAAGAGCATTGAGGGGTTGAAGGACCTCGCGCATGTGATAAAGCATTTCCCGTGGGTTGTGAAGATGGCGGAGTGCTTGCCAGAGAAGGCCGTGGTGTGGATGAAGCCGGATGTCGAGCCAGTGTTGCAGTTTCAAGCAGTTGGTTTTGTGCACTCCCAAAGCCATACAAGCGCTAAAATACATTGACAGGAACTAAAAGACCAAGTTCTCTCCGTTATTCGCAGCAAGTCCGCCCCTACCCCCGACGAAGACAAGCATGGCACAATCTTCAGCCAGCTCTTGGAATCCTCGCTCCCGCCGCACGAACTCACCCTTGAGCGTCTCCATGACGAAGCAATCAGCGTTATCGGCGCCGGAATAGAGACTACAAAGTGGGCATTGACAATAGCATGCTTCCACATCCTTGATAACCCGCACGTCTTGCAGCGCCTGCGCGCGGAACTGGAACACGCAATTCCACATGCAGCTAGTATCCCCCCGCTGTCGGAACTGGAGAAGCTGCCGTATCTAAAAGCCGTGGTTGACGAATGTTTGTCTCTTGCCTTCCGGAGCTCCCCCCTTGCGTTCGCAGAGACTTACCATGTTTAGGCGTCCGCCTCTCCTACGGCACCGTCGGCCGTTCTCCGCGTATCTCGCACGACAAATCTTTCACTTACGGAGCATGGAAAATCCCGCCCGGCACCCCCATTAGCATGGATACCTGGCACATGCACAACGACGAGTCTTTGTACCCCAACGCACAATCCTTCCGGCCCGAGCGGTGGCTGGGCGAGCCAAAGGGGCCGGATGGGAAGTCGTTTTTAAGCAGGTATATGACGGCGTTTGGGAAGGGCAACAGGATCTGTTTGGGAATGCATATGGCGCTGGCGGAAATCACGATTGGGATTGCGACGGTGTTTAGAGGGGCAGGTGGAGAGTTGGAGCTGTTTGAGACTACAAGGGAGGAGGTGGATTGCGTGCATGACATGTTGGCGCCCGAGCCGAGGAGGGGGGGGAAAGGAATTAGGGTGCTTGTTAACTGAGGGCGGAAGGAGAGAGCTGTTGAATAAGTAATGGAGAAATAGAGTCATATACGAATTATATTTTACGGGGAGATTATTCCTTGGAATATTTAGCATTCAACGTCAGTTCTTTTGAAGTTCGGGTCAAATAAAGGATCATAAGCTCACGAAGCCTAAACAATCACATTTTGGAAAGATTGCTGCTAGGCTAGAACTATTCCGTTCACTCCACACCCCTCTCAGGTCTCTACACTGTAGCGAGAGCCGCGTAATGACCGCTCGAGCTCTCAAAAGCATCTGAATCATGCAACCGCATTGTATACAGAGGCTCACTGCAACAATCCTACAAAGGCTGCCAGTGTTACCAGTTTTAATCTCATTCTCTTTCACTTTGAACTGCACTTTCCAGTCCGTTGACTGCTCGATTTCTTCGTCAAATAAAAGCTGAGAAACTGGCACATACATCCGATATTCACCACAATAACAAGTCTAGATATTATCCATCAATCACACATATCCTCTTGGAACCTTTTTATCGCTTTTTGTATGTAAACAGCACCCGCAGTTCCTCTCCACCATGCTTATACAAAACGTACTTTTAGATAAATATCCGCCCGTAAAACAAAACAAAGCACCCCAACCGTGGACCTCAAACACTTTAATCGTGGGCCCCCGCGGGGTGGGGGGGGGGGGGGGGGGGGGGGGGGGGGGGGGGGGGGGGGGGGTGGTGGGGGGGGGGGGGGGGGGGGGGGGGGGAGGAAGCTCCCCGGCTTTTCGTGCATATCTGTGTTATATTCTGGTTGCTACGGCAGGCTCTACTCGATAAGAGATAAACAAAGCCCACGCTCAAGTGGGGGTACATTGCTTGCGTGAGGCTGGCAGTGTTCTAAGCTCGTCCTCGAGAAACAGTAAGGTAGACTAGATACACTGGGAAGTCCTATCCCCAGCGCTTGGGATGGATACCCGGAAATATTCGATTTTGTTTATGAATCACAACCCCGGTGAAATGGATGGTGAACAATGTCGTGGCCTAGGTACAAAAACATCAGCATATAATTACTGTATGCAGTGAAGTCGGTAATTCAAACTAGCAGAAGCTCGGAGATTGGCTACAGATCCTCATCGTTGGCGAAGTCACTGCTCTACCGCATGAATCAGTGGTCCAGTCACTGCTGCGCTAGTTCAATAGGAAATTCACTGCGCCGCAGCAACGCTAGCTGATAGCTTTTACAGACCTACAAACTACCGTAGCTGAATCTAGAACTTCTTAAGAAACTCTGAAATGCCAGAGCCGTTGCATGTTGCGAGTTAACTAGGTACGGCTTTCGAATCTGATATCGAGTGGTGTAGTACAAGATCCGCCATTCAAACCCGCATGATATCTCGACAAGGATGATAGAAGCAGGAAGTCCAGCCACGCCGTTGTGTGACCCCAGTGCTTAAAGAAAACATTTCTGGCGTCTCGCTACGCGATACAAGGTTATATCTTCTGCCTCGCCTGCAGCTGTCATGGAACTCCGCGGTACGTACCACAACATACTCACCGGGGGCTGCACATTGTCGGTAAGTGGGGTGCTTTCGCAGGTTTAACTGGGGTTTATGCGAAAACTGATCATATTGGAGCCGCTGAGGTCATTGGTTATTCTTCCCGGCGCCTTTCCCGGGCTCCCTCGAGATTATGTCCATAAGCTCCTTGACCCTGTGCCCTCCTAGTAAACTGAATATCGGTGAGGCGAATCATTACAATTGGATCTCTAGAATGCGTTGTTGAATGAAGGGACACGATTGCAATGCCCACCAAGAATGCTGTCACGCTCACCACCAGGATTATAAGCGAGGGAAAGCTACTATGATATGCATACTCGCAGGGGGCTAGGCTCGTCGGCTCGTCGGCTCGTACCGCTGAATCTAAGACATGCTGGGGGATCCTTGAACCGGAGTGTTTGAAACCCGATTCTTTGACCCCTATTCTCACCACTGAAAAATCCCTTTGTTAACGTTAGACTCTATCTATAGACTTAATTTTAACAGCTCTATCAAGTGTTTGCGAATTCCATGGTGGTTATTGAGAAATAGAAAATCGATTTCGAACTGAATGGTCAAAAAAACTTTCGACAGACTATGGGAAGTTTAAATATGTGTAACATTAAATTTCAAATATCCGCTACTCCGGTTTAAGGAGTCCTCTGCCATTGATATCCAGATCTGACAAGGCACGCGCCCGGTGAGGATTGTCTTAAGATTCATCAGAGTCCGAACGTTCGGAGCACAGATTAGACATGGGGGGGCTTCCGCCTGAAGATTCCCACAATCGATAGGGCGAGAAATTATGACTGTGGTTTACCCGAGGTATCACATGGCGTGCCTCGATTAGATTAGCATACTCGCGTCTGACAGCGGAATCCCGGAGATCCTGTGGACAAGGCAAGGGATTGCAATCTTCTATCAAGCTGCAGCCCGGTAAGTAGGAACTTGCTACTTGTAGCAAAACACTTTTTCATGCACTTGGGTCACACATAACATTTCTAGTTCTTTTCCCCATTAGCAGATTGTTTTCACAGGAAATAGCGATGCATTGCGATCTAAAACGGATAAAAGTTATGTCGATGTCCCAATAGAAAATGTCGTGAAAAGAAAAGCTTCATTAACGAATGGTCTTATTAACGTACGGTTGAGAGATCAAAGTTGAAGACAATATTCTATATACCTCTCGTAGTGTCAAGATGCAAAATTTTTGCAACACAGCTCAGTTTCATTGAAAGGAGATGTGTATTTCGAGCCAAAGATAGGCCCCGTGGATGTCGTAAGAGATGACGAGGTTGTTAGTGTGTTGATGATGTTCAATTACTGAAACTTCAATACAATTGCCGACTCTCTCCAACAGGTGTTTCGCTCTAGCCCGAACCTAACCTAGTTCACCAACTCGTGCTAACACCATACGTCCGATAGTTACTACCACAGGCCAATACTTACCATCAATCCGATATACATACATCATTAATACTTTACTTGTTGTGGAAGCTTCTGCTCATTCTCACCGTTATAATAAGCGGACATGCCAACAGAAGCAAGAACCGGCAGCTACACGTACTGTGGAAGTCTATTCTCAGTCCATCCCGACAACTGCCGCACTGCTACGGAAGGATCTCAAACGAAAGCCCCGGGCTTCCGGCACATGGCCCCAGCCGCGGAGTTCCGACAGCATCTTCACCGTCACCGGTATCGGGGTAGCGCTTACTTAACTGTATATTTCTCGAGCGTAAATCGAAAAAGAGTCCCGAATATAGTCATTCACCCTATTTCCTCACCTTGCGACCAGCTCCACAACAACTTCTACCATGACTGCCCTCTGTACCTACTGGTCGCAACTCCGCCCTGCCGCGCCCTCTCTCACCGAAGCAAACCTCCCTCTGCAATCCGGGAAGATATTCCTGGTAACCGGCGGCAACTCAGGCGTCGGCTACGAGCTCTGTAAAATTCTGTACTCCTCTGGAGCGCGTGTCTACATGGCCTCCCGCTCTGCCTCCAACGCCACCGCCGCAATCGCAGAGATCACAAAATCAGTCTCCACCTCCTCGGGCGAACTCAAGTTCTTGCAACTAGATCTGGGCGACCTTTCAACCATTAAAAATAGCGCTGAAGCATTCGCGGCGCAGGAAGAGCGCCTCGACGTGCTGTGGAATAACGCTGGCGTCGCGACACCCCCGGTTGGAAGCACAACCAAACAAGGACACGAGCTGCAGATAGGCACTAACTGTCTCGGCCCGTTCCTTTTCACGCAACTTCTTCTCCCGCAGCTGCGGGCTGCAGCCATGGCCGCCCCCGCAAATAGCGTTAGAATCGTGTGGACGTCTTCAATGCTTGTGGACGCGAAGGCTCCCACCGGAGGCATCTCTATTCCCGAGCTCTCTGCGCCTACCTCAGACCAAAACCGCAACTACGCAATGTCGAAAGCGGGGAACTGGCTTTTGGCGTCCGAGTTTGCGTCGAAGGTTGGCGGGGACGGGATTGTCAGCCTCACGCAGAATCCGGGGAATCTGAGGACGAAGATTTGGGACAAGGCTCCGAAGATTGCACAGATCTTGACTAGCCCGGTGTTGCATAATGCTAAGTTAGGGGCTTATACGGGGCTATGGACAGGATTAAGTGAGGAGGTGACAATAGCGGATGGAGGCAGGTATGTTGTGCCCTGGGGACGGTGGCATCCACAGCCGAGGAAGGATATTGTGAAGGCGTTAAAGGGGAGGGAGGAGGGGGGGACAGGAGAGGCGGAAGCGTTTTGGAGGTGGTGTGAAGAACAGACAGTGCGGTATTTCTAATGGCAGGTTTGGTAACGATGTGAATTTTGTTTGTGTAATTACGCAAGAATGGATTTTGGAGATAGCACAAAGACCTAGGTTATTCTTAATTAATACGGAAATATATAATCTGAAACAGGATATCTATGTGGGTATGTGCGTCTTCATGAATTTCTCTTTTGGGGTAGATATTGTTGGCGGCCAAATGTATGCGTGCTCTGGATGTTTGCAACAGTCCCGAAATTTCATCTTCCACAACATCCAAGCAGCAAAAACCCTCCATAAAACACAAAAGTTCCATGAAGCCCCACTTCCACTCCTATCGCCTATCTAGAATCATAGAAGTGTTTGTCTTTGGAGTATTCAAAAGTTCAAGCATAACTTAAGCCATTACATGAATAAAATGGAGTGGCACATCTACAATAAGAGTGCTAATTCTTATGTTTTCTGTTGCAATTGCAGCACTTTGTGGGTAAGGTTGTGTATAGGTCGAGCTTGTAATGTGCAACTCATTTTGAAGGGTTTTGGTGGGGGGTTGTAGTTACTGAATTGAACAAGGGTTCGGAAGTGAGGTGTCAGACATGGTTGCAGAGCACGCATACATTTGGCCGCTAACAATTACCAGGGTGCCAAGTGACAATACTCCCCCAACCTGTCGACTCCAATCGGGACGGATCATCGTTTTCCACCGTGAGCGCTAATGCATGCCATAATACCGCCAAAAGGCTTAATCTAACGCCTTGCGTAGGATGTTAGCCGCATGCGCCGGATACTCTTATCCTCCAGTGATCATTTCTATTTCGTGGGGAAAACAACAATGTTAGATAGATTGAATCATGGCAATAATCCCATCAATCTCTTACTCTACATCTAGCTCTCGAAATCGCCACATAACTTTAAGCTTACTCCTCCACTTCCCCCCTCTCCACCTTCCCGTCCAATGCATCCCTCAAAAACTCCACCTGCCTCTGCATCAACCTTTGAAAGCCCTCTCCCTCCAGAATATCCATATGCCCCCGTCCTGCCTCCACATGATATCTCTTCGGTCCCTTGAGCGTCTGAAACAACCCCAACTGCACCTCCGGCGGACTCAACCTATCCAGCTCCGGCACAACAAACATCACCGGCATCGGGTCCAGGTGACGCCAGAGCGTAAAGGGCTGCCACATCAGCATCTTATAATACGTCTGTATCGTCGTGCGATTGACATGATTCGGTGCTAATTCCTTCCCCGCATTGACAATCACCGAGTACTTCTCCTTATCAACGCCAATACCGAAGCCAGCAGGGTTCTCTCCCGCCGCCGTGAGCATCGGCAGATACAGCGGCGCGTTGCCCGCTATCTGCGAGGCGCGGTCCTGCATCGCCTTCGAAAGGACCCTGGGAAGCTTCTCGGGCGTGTACTCAAATTTCGTGAGTGGACACACGGCAATCACAGCCTTCGCTCTTTTATCCAGCGATGCAGCGCAGAGGGACACAGTGCCCGCGAACGACATTCCCCAGAATGCGAGTTGGCTGGGATCGACTATAGACAGTCCGGAGAGGAAGGTTAGAGCGTCGGAATAGTCCTCGGTTTGCTTCACAGGGTCAATGTCATTAGGTGGGGCACCGTCGGAGAGCCCGGTGCTGCGCGGGTCGTAGATTAAAGCCGTGATGCCATTGGATTGGAAGTAGGCGGCGACGTCAGGGACAAACATTTCTTTAACGCAGTTGAACTGAGTACCGCATCAGCCACCCGGTGATATGAGGACACGGAGAATAGTGAGGGAAGCTTACGCCGGGGGTAATGACAATTCCCGGACCCCGAGAGGCTGCCGGGTACAGTCGCCCACAAAGACTCAGGCCATCGAGCGTTTTGAAAGTTACTTCTTCGGTGGGTAGCATTGCAATTTGGGCAATAGAATGAAAAATAAAAAGTAGCTTGATTGGGTGGATTGAGACTTGCTTTAATGTGGTGGAGGTGGAATGAGATGAGATGAAGGGAGACATATAAATTCTAAGGATGAATGGGGAGCGGAATTCCATTGCTCTTCTGCCTACTCTATCCGTGAACTTAGAAACATCCAAACTGATCCGCCTAGGACTTCCAGATGGCACAAAACCATACCCATACCCCGTGTACATAATGATTTGATATTGCTTCCTTATCATTCGAATCAGTCTTCACCGGAAACGCCTCGCCGTTTTATCATAGACATTCCGGATGAAGTGAAATCAAGCGACAAACATGGTCGGATATGCCGCAGTCTGCACTAAAGCCGGAAGTGAGAGCTGGTTCAGGTAATCTGCAGCTTAGGGGAACCATAATCAGGCTATCTGTAAGCTGGGGCATCGAGAGAGACTTATCAAGAGTCTCCTAGCTGCCACTTAATTTTATGCTGACTCCATTAGACCGATGTATATGTTCGGACGCTCATAACCAAGCTGGTCTATTTCATGGGAAGCCTGAATTTGTGACTCAAGCATTCCAAAAATCTGGTGAGATTGAAGATATCTGTAAGCCATCCCGGCCTTTCCCGTAGTTGATCTTTACCGGCGCGGCAGCTACAATTATAAATGGTTTACAAATCTATAAATCAGATCTCCCAACTTAGGATACTATCGATATCAAAAACATGTAGGCATCCGTAGGCAGTCAGATATCTGCACATTGTCCTGGGTTGGAAGATCGAACTAGGTTTTGCCAAGGATGATATGCAAATGGTGGCCCTCGCGCGATGGACTTTGGCTGACCCTGTCCACTAGATGAAATCTACAGGCGAATGTTATACTGGGTACAGTTGCCTATTGCGGGTTATTGACGTACCATATACTGTTAACCGCCGGTAGCGGGGATATGCGGTGTACTCCCAGATTTTCAAGTCTCCGGACACCCTTGGCATTCATTAGACAACTTGGATAAGAATAGATTATATCGAGATCTTACTGCCAGCATGCCCGCCTTGGTGCCCTGTAGCCTGAAATCACCAGCGCATTTCATAGTAGCGCAGAGGAGTATATGTTCCTGAACTTCATTGCTTCTACAGCTGGTACTGGTTTTGTTTAGTAGCAAATCGACTAACGTGTAGTCATGGTAATTAGATGAGTAGTCATTGTAATTTGATGTGTCGCCAAGGGCCCTTATAATGACGTGTCTGGAGACTTGAAAATCCGACGAGTATAGATAGATATTACCACAACGCACCAAGCCGATGGGTTTTCTCAGATGACAACGTGTAATAAATGAGAGAACATCTTGCCTTGCGCTTTGTTTCCCATACAGCTTCCGTTCGGGAATCTCAGTGTAATAGTACTTCACTCCAATAGCGTTCGATTTGACACCCATGATCTCAGCACAACAACAAATATAAGTTAGAATGAATCGGCGAAATCGCAGTTTCATGAAGCGGCAGCCTTCTCATTATCTTCAGTAGTAGCTCCCCACGTGCTGCCCCCACCCGTTTCTCTGTTGCACTAGTATCTATCTCCGCATATACAGTCAACCCTTGCTATAACGAACGCCCATAATCCACTGTATTTCGACCGCTATAGACAGGGGTCCGGTATAGCTAGGGCTGACTGTAATTAGCAAACTCCACCGGTATCTCACGGTTTCACAACCTTTTGATTCTCTCTCGTTCCCAGTTTGTCTAGCCACGATCTCGCAAACTCGCAGCTGGTCGAATTTTATTTTCACCACTACTGGGCACGAGATAAACCTTTTGAGATCCTTGCAGATATTCCGGGGCAAACGATCTGCCGAAGATAGATGATGAGGAAAAAGTGTATAAGTACAGTTCTCACTGTCTGGTGGGAACCGTTTCTTGCAACAACTATAGTTTCTTACATTCTAAACCATCTGAGTTACAAAAACATTATCCTGATAGAACCTCAACGGAATGACAATCCACAATTCCGGCGTTTCTGCTCAATCGAGTGGCATGACACCCTCCTCCAACTCCAAACAGACCTATACGCAAGAATCCATCGCTGTTGTTGGTCTCGCCTGTCGACTTCCGGGCGACAGCAACTCCCCGGCGGCGCTGTGGGAGTTTCTGGAGCGCGGTGGAATCGCCAGCAACCAACCTCCAGACACACGGTTCAGCTTCAAAGGCCACTCCGATGGCTCCCACAAACCCAGAACCATGAGATCGCCGGGCGGAATGTTCCTCGAGAATATTGATCCACAGGACATCGATGCACAGTTTTTCGGGCTCTCGAAAGTCGATGCGGTTGCAATGGATCCTCAGCAGCGTCAGCTCCTTGAAGTCGTCTATGAGGGTCTTGAGAATGCGGGTATCACTCTTCAGGCTTTGAGCGGCCAGAAGTTTGGGTGCTTCGTGGGTTCCTATGCTTCAGGTATGAATGGCACTGACAGTTAGTCCTGCCGGAATTGACTTTACGTTCAGATTACACCGATATGCAGTCCCGCGACCCCGAAGACCGAGCCCCTTCTGTCACAATTGGCATTGGTAGAGCCATGTTGAGCAACAGAATCAGTCATTTTTTGAATATCAAGGGGACAAGGCACGCCATTCTGTATTGAAACCCTGACGCAAAAGCTAATTTGCATGATTTACAGTACAACGGTAGACACGGCATGCTCTGGCAGCTTGGTAGCAGTAGATATTGCTTGCCGGTATTTGCAAACCCGAGAGATCAATGGAGCCATTGTTGCTGGCTGTAATCTGTACCTGAGTCCCGAGCACAACATGGACCTCAGCGCAATGAGTGGCGCCGCGTCCATGTCTGGTAGATGCCACACCTTCGACATCAAGGCCGACGGCTACATCAAATCGGAGGCAGTAAACACCGTGATCCTGAAGCGTCTTGACGATGCAATCAGGGACGGCGATCCAATCAGAGCTGTTATTCGTGGTTCAGCTACCAACAGCGATGGCTGGACTCCTGGAATAGCTAGTCCTAGCGCGGAAGCTCAGGCGGCGGCCATTCGACAGGCTTATGCGAATGCCGGAATTGTTGATTTTAACAGCACGAGCTATCTGGAATGCCATGGAACCGGTACCCAGGCTGGTGACCCTACCGAGGTTTCCGGTATCTCTTCAGTGTTTTCTGCGACGAGGCCGGAGGATAAACCTTTGATCATTGGATCGGTATGTAGTCTGACTACTCCATCCTATTAACCCTAACCCATACTTTGAGCATCTGCTGATTCGTATTCTGCAAAATGATAGATCAAGAGCAATCTGGGACATTCAGAACCAGCGGCTGGAATTTCCGGGATGATTAAGGCTATTCTTGCGATAGAAAATGGAACCATTCCTGGTAATCCCACTTTCATCACGCCAAATCCCAAGAGTAAGTTTATAGAAACCACCTCCTTGAGCTATTAATTTTTCACACTCTCTAATTTAATTATAATTTCAGTTGACTTTAAGGCGCTTCGTGTCCGCCCCTCGAGAACCTCAATTCCATGGCCCGAGGTACCGTTTCGACGGGCTAGCGTCAGTTCCTACGGGTATGGTGGCACAAATGCACACGTGATCTTGGATGATGCGAATACCGCCTTGGACAATGCGACGAAGCGCCATGTTTCGTCTTATATCACTGAAGAAACCGACTTATTTGGTAATAATGATGCCGCCTCCTCACGACTCTCCACACTCGTCTTCTCGGCCAACGATGAGGCTTCACTCAAGGAGTATTTCAAGGCCCTCAATAGGCACTTAGTCAACCCAAATGTGGATATCAAATTGCGCGACTTGGCTTATACACTTTCTGAACGGAGAACCCGTCACTTCCACCGAGGATATGTAATTAGCGACAACACTACTTTTACTGAAGGTGACTTGGTCTCTGGCAAGATATCAGACAATACTCCGAGAATTGGATTCGTGTTCACCGGACAGGGTGCTCAGTGGTCCCAGATGGGTAAAGGAATTGTCGAGACATTCCCGGCTGCCAGGAGACTGCTTGAGCATCTCGATGGTGTGCTTCAGAGCCTTCCCACTCCTCCACTCTGGTCACTGATAAGTAAGTCACCCTGTGCTCTCTCCCTGTAATGTTAACGTTTTATGGTGCGCCTGACAATGTACAGACGAACTTGTGGAGCCTCGGTCCCCAGAACATCTCCGCCTTCCAACTTTCTCTCAACCGTTGGTCACCGCTCTTCAGCTGGTGATCCTCGATATTCTCAAGAGCTGGGGTGTGAATCCGCAAAGCGTCATGGGCCACTCTTCAGGAGAAATCGCTGCTGCCGCCGCTGCAGGCCTCCTTACACCGGAGGAAGCAATCAAGGTTGCCTACTACAGAGGCCAAGCTGCCGCCGATGTGCAAACGGACAATACTACTAGTACCAGCGACGTAGGTATGCTTGCTGTTGGTCTTGGACCAGATGCTGTTCAACCATACCTTGAGGCATCTGCAGGCCAAGTACAAATCGCATGCTTCAACAGTCCCAGCAGTGTCACGCTCTCAGGGAATCTTACCGAGTTGGAAAAAGTCAAGACGAGCCTTCACGAAGATAAGCACTTTGCTCGACTATTGCTAGTCAATCTGGCCTACCATTCGACATTCATGGCCGACATTGCCGAGTGTTACGAAGATCTGCTCTATAAGAATACATGCAACTGCAAATCACAGGCAAAGAAGAATGTGACTATGTTCTCCTCGGTCACCGGCCATGCGTTAGACCGGGCTTGCGATGCTGCGTACTGGAAAAGCAACATGGTTTCTCCTGTACGTTTCGACCAGGCTGTTAAAGAAATGGTCTCCCAGAAAGACGGCGCAGACTTCCTCATCGAGATTGGGCCAAGCGGTGCCCTCGCCGGACCGATCTCACAAATCAAGAAAGCAATTACAGGACGAGGCTCGTCCGTACAGTATGTCGCAGCTTCCAAGCGTGGTCCAGACTCCATCAAGGCATTGTATGATGTGGCAGGCAAGCTATTTATAGAGGGTGGTTCCATCGACTTCGCAAAAGTCAACAGCGATGAGAATGACTCCGAAAGCCCATCGGTCATCATTGACCTTCCAAACTACGTGTGGAACCATTCAACGAAGTACTGGCACGAGAGCGAGTCAAGCAAAGACTGGCGTTTCCGCAAGTTCCACCATCACGATCTGTTGGGCAGCAAGATCTTGGGCACGTCTTGGAACACGCCCTCGTGGAAGAAAATTTTGCGGATTCAGGACTTGCCGTGGTTGAAGGATCACAGTGTAAGTAGCAACCATGGCTCAGCAATACTTATTCACTAACTACAATTCTTAGATGGGACAAGAGATCGTATTTCCAGCTGCTGGATACATGGCCATGGCGGTAGAAGCCATCTACCAATCCAGTGTCGCCCTCGGTCTTATTCAGGGGAAAAACCAAACCAACAGAGACTGCTATAAACTCCGCAATGTCACATTTCCAAAAGCTTTAGTTCTACAAGAAGGCGCTGGACACAAGGTAATGCTGTCTCTGACCCCGGTATCAGGAACGAAAGACTTGTGGCATGAGTTCATGGTTGCGTCTCTGACGGACGATGTCTGGAATGAGCACAGTCGGGGTCTAATTTGTCTTAAGGATGACACCGAGCCAGGTATATTCCCTTCTTCCTTAGGCTGTTCTAACAAGAGGGGCTAATAAATGAGACAGTCGCATCAAAGATAGATATAAGGCCACTTGAATACCCGACTCCCGGTCGACTGTGGTACAAGTCCATGCAAGATGCTGGATATAGCTTTGGACCCCTCTTCCAAAAGCAATTAGAAGTAGAGTCAGTAGCTGGCTCGCGAGAAAGTCGATCTATCCTATCTCTTACTGAACCTCCTTCGGCCTTCAACCAATCATCATATCCAATGCATCCTGTGTGTATCGATGGATGTCTGCAATCCGCGGCGGCATCCCTTTGGGCAGGACACAGAAGCAGTGTTAACACCGTCCTGATCCCAGCGATCGTAGATGAGGTTATCATCAACACCCCGTCAACACGATCCGACACCGGTATGGCAGTCACTTCGTCTGATTATATCGGAGTTGGACGTCCTGAAGAGGCCAAGAGCTACAAGTCAAACGTCCGGGTTTATGATCCCACCACTGGCAAGTTGTTGTTTCAGATGTCGGGGCTGCGTTATCACAAGCTGGATACTCGCGACGATATCCATGCTGCTCACACTTATACACGCGTCACTTGGAAACCAGATTCTACGTTCCTATCGCAGGACAACCTACAAGAGCTTGCCACCCACTGGACCTTCGGTGTTACACAATATGAAGATGATAGTCAGTCTTGGACGGAACTCAACAATGTGATTGACGTCATCGCGCACAAGAAGCCAAACTTAAAAGTCATGGAGATCAATACTGCGCCGAATGACACGGGAAGTGTATGGTTGGAGGGTGTAGGCCCCTTTGATAAATCATCCAGGGCAGCTAGCCGTGCATATCACCTCGCGTCAACAACCCCTGCTGGTTTGATAGCTGTTCAGGAAAAGTATGCATCACAAGGGAACGCCGAGTTTAGTCTTGTGGACCTTGCGAATGCCGATGAGTTTGTGCCGAGCGAAACTGATTTCGATCTCGTTATTGTTAAGCTTGTGAGTTCTTCTGAGATAGTTACACCTAGATTCATATTGTAACTGACTTCAATAAGCCTACTTTGGTCGACTTAGATTTGGAAAATGTGGTTAAGAATGTGCGTTGTCTACTGAACGACGGAGGCCATTTCTTGCTTCTGGAAAGGAGCACAACTGGTGAGTTCTCTACGCAGCAATCTCTTGGGTTTTGAACTGCAGCCTCAGATTCGGGATCTGACAGTGCGGTGGTTGTGGATGGCGAAGTTAATACTCAAGCAATGCTTTCCAATGGCTTCGACACCGAAAAGAGCTTGTCCGGTAGGTTTCCGAATGGATCTCCGGACCCTAACCCTAAGGCAGCATCAGCTTTGACTAACTTGAGTGCTAGTTTCAGGATCGGATTCGGGCCTGGGTACAGCTAGTGCCGTAATTGTACCTGGAGAGGTAAACCCAACTAGAATGTTTCTTGCCAATGGCTTCATCACTACACTCAAAATTCCAGACATTTCTCCATCGAACGATGCATTCAATTCGGCCTATCTTTCCACTGCTCAATCGGAGCAGTTTTCTAGTGTGTCTCATTCTGGTGGCCTTATTAATTTGGTCCACTTTTCGAAAAATGCCGAAGCTACTACATCACCTATCAAAGAAGTACTCACAAGTCGTGGATGGCAAATATCCGAGCATTCGCTCCCATTCATCGACCTTCAACCAAAGAGCACTGTACTCGTCTTGGACGAGATTTTTGCCCCAGTTCTCTCAAACGTCAACGACAACCAATGGCAAGCGGTCCAGCGCCTCATCAACCTCGAGTGTAAGATCCTCTGGGTCACCTCCGGCTCGCAGCTCAACGTCACCCACCCCGACCACGCTCTCATCCACGGCCTTGCACGTACAGTACGCGCTGAAGATCCGAGCATTGTTCTGACGACCCTTGATGTCGAATCTACCAACCCGAGTTCCGCGACTACTACTGAGGCAATTCACCGTGTCCTCAAGACTTTCAAACTTCCCATACCGAAATCACATATCGAGAATGAATTTGTCGAGAGATGCGGGGTGATCCACGTCAGCCGTGTCTTGCCCGACGATCCGATCAACCAGGCTGAGAAGGACGATACCAATGGTGCTGAACTCGTGGTCAAATCTTTGCACGACCATCCGAACACCGTTAGAATGAGAGCTGAACGTCTGGGTACTCTCGAGTCGCTGCATTTTGGTGAGGTGTCGACCGAAGAACTTCCGCTTGAAGACCACTTTGTTGAGGTCGAGATTTTTGCAGCAGGTCTGAATTTCAAGGACGTAGCAGTCACTATGGGTATCGTGCCAGAGAATCAGTATCTGCTAGGACTCGAAGGAGCAGGAATCATCCGACGAATTGGCAAACGCGTAGGAAACTTCAAGGTTGGACAGCGTGTCCTTGTTCACAAAAAAGGAAGCTTTGCCAACAGGGTTGCGTGCTCGATTGATGGTGTTCATCTCTTACCCGACGATATGTCGTTTGAAGAAGCTGCTACACTGGCTTGTGTTTACTTAGTTTCAATCTACGGCCTCATGGACATTGCCAATACGAAGAAATGTCAAGTAAGCATCGCTAAACCACATCTGAAGATATGGCAGCTAATCCAGTTACATATAGAGCGTTTTGATCCATTCCGCATCCGGTGGTGTGGGTATTGCTGCCATCCAATTGTGTAAATACATTGGAGCAGAGATCTACGCAACCGTGGGCACCCAAGAGAAACGTGACTTCTTGCAAAATAACTTCGGAATTCCCTCCGAACGTATCTTTTCCTCGAGATCTACAGATTTCGTCCCACAACTTATGGCAATGACAGAAGGCAAAGGTGTCGATGTTATCCTGAACTCTCTGACAGGCGATATTCTAGATGCATCGTGGAGATGCATTGCTGACCACGGCACTATGGTCGAGATTGGAAAGAAAGACATTCTTGACCGGAACAGCCTTTCCATGGAACCATTCAACCGCAACGCCTCATATCGTGCCATTGATATGTCTCACAAGAGTATTTCAGACTCGCTGACAGCTAAGTATGTCTCCTCGCCTCGCAACTTGGAAACCTGGATGATAACGACAACTGACGTTATTAATAATACAGCCTCTTGTCCCGACTTTTCGACCTGATTGCACAGGGACACGTCAAACCAATTTCTCCTATCAAAATCTTCCCATTCGACGACATTCCAGGCGCCTTCCGCTTTATGCGTGGCGGTAGTCACATCGGTAAGATCGTCATATCAAATGGCCCAGAGAGCAAGGTGCAGGCACCGGTAGGTCGATCATATTCTCCCCTTACCCTCACCTGAAGTACTAAAGCAATCATAGATCCGATCCGCACCAAGGAAGTTCGCTCTTAGACCGGATGTTTCCTATCTCATTATCGGTGGTCTCAAAGGGCTGTGCGGCAGTCTGGCAATATATATGGCCCGCAATGGTGCCAAGCACCTGGCTGTCATGTCTCGGAGCGGCCATGACGACGAGAAGTCCCAGGCCGTGTTACGAAACATTCGCGCTCTCGGCGCTCATGTGGACCTCGTAGTAGGTGATGTGTCTTCTCTTGAAGATGTCAAGCGTACATTCTGCGAGTCCACCAAGCCAATTGGCGGAGTGATTCAAGGAGCCATGGTGCTCAGGGTATGCATCACTCATATTCTCCCCGTGCGGACACTCCCAGTTAACAAAATCACGCAGGACAAAATTTTCACTTCCATGACTGTCCAAGAATTCCATCAAGTCATCAATTGCAAAGTCCAAGGAACCTGGAACCTTCACACGGCCGCGCTCGAAGCCAGCTGTACTCTCGACTTCTTTACCCTCCTGTCCAGCATCTCGGGCGTTGTCGGACAAAAAGGCCAAGCCAACTACGCGGCCGCCAACGTCTTCCTAGATGCCTTCTCGCTATACCGTCGCTCGCTCGGCCTGGCCTCCACGACCGTCGACCTCGGAGTCATCGAAGATGTTGGATACATCAGTGAGCGCGAAGCACTCGCCGCACGGCTCGACACCACTATCTGGACTGGTATCAACGAAGGGCTGCTGCACAAAATCCTACGCTTCTCGATACTGCAGCAGCACAAAACCGCGCCCATCAATGTTGCCAGCGCCCCGCAGCTGATCACCGGCATTCCTGTGCCCCAGAAAGAAGATTCGTTCCTGCTCCGCGACGCGCGCTTCGCCGGTTTGTGCTTTGGCGACAATTCCGGCTCGGGAGTAAAGGGCACTGGCGATAATGTGCAGGCTTTCTTCCTGCTGCTGAAGGCTAAGGTCGATAGTGCCGTCCTACTCACTGCCGCCATTGATATCGTGAACAAGTGGTTTGTGCGTAGCTTGGGATTGGGTGAGCCCATGGAACCTGCGAAGCCATTAGCCGGGTATGGCCTCGATTCGCTGGCAGCCGTCGAATTTCGGAATTGGGCGAGACTACAGTTGGGGTCGGAATTAACCACCCTCGAGATTACGAATGCGAAGAGTTTGAGTGCGCTATGTGAGAAGATTGTTTCGAAGATTTCCGCGGCGCAGGCGGCTTAGGGATTGGATTGATTTTATTGTATGTGATTATGATTTATGTAGGCAGCTGTGGATCATGTTTCAATGGTATTTGGTTTGATTTATGGCCTTTATGTTCGATGTAGTTTCCATGGGACTTAGTTTTCATTGGTGCTTTTAAGTGTTACATGTTTAAATTAAGCAGAGAAGCAAGTGTTTTAACATCTCGTAACCAAATTATATCGAGCGATGCCAAAACAAAAAGAGAAAGCCTACTCTAGGGCACAAGAGCACCTCAACCAGGTATTAGTGATGGAACTGTGTTTGTCTGTGAAATGTGGGGGTAAAACGCATACGTCACTCACATACTTATACTCATTGACCATAAATAAGGCTATATACTCAGTAATATAGTGGTTAATATTTCCGCCTATCATTTGATAGCATCGTGGGTGACAAGGGTTCAATGCCCTGCTACGGAGGATTTCTTTGGCAGTTCTCACATACTCTACTCTATATCGGCTTTACATCTACACCTAAAGTACCGACGTACTTAAATAGATACATGCGCATTGGCGCAGTGTCACACCGCACCCCCAGTGGAGACGTAGATCTAGATAGGAGTTGTCAAAAATGATTTGTAGTCAGACTGACTCATTAGATAAGGTTCTCACGCGGCGGATAAATTCCACACGATATCACCACTGTCCGGACGGACTGGTTCAAAATCAAGTAAAACGAGTAGAAACGGGTCCAGATTTTATCCTCCCATCAGTGGTTGGGAGACTAAACTGATAACTCGGCTTGTTAAAGTGAACTGCGTGGCGCAAAGCTTGATTAGGCTGTGGCGTCAACAGCTGAAGCCAATATTTCGCTGCTTGCACGTTTGTCGTAACTGTGATAGGCCGTATGCGTTGGAGAAAACAAAGTGTAAATCTGTCATGGAGGAAGTATCCGGATGGGATCTAGAAGATTCGAAATAGCAAAAGCAAAAGGAACATGTCAGAAATCTGCTCATATTGGCACACCAGATAAGTGTCTTGCCGCATTTAATATTCCTCGGCAGACTGTCTGACGGCTGCTATAAGCACTCTAGTAGGTTATCGGACTGTCTAATTGTGCAGTCTAGATTTCTTTCAACTTCTCTTAGCGAAAGCGATTCGCAGTTGTGGAACAAGAAAAATGTACGAGCCGCAGTGAATGCAAGAAAACCAGTCAACCCCAGTATTGGTCGTCATAACACTTGCAGTTTCTAATAGCATTAATTCCAGTGGCTCTTTTTCAGCGTAATCATTCACTATTACCGCTATGAACATAAATCTGATAAACCCTACAGTTCATTGGGTCTAGTGGCAATGCCACCACAAATCGTGGTTGCATTTGTAGTGCTTGGTGTGGTACTATTTCTTGGTTCCCAAAGTGAGACCCTCTACAGTAACATAAGTCAGGTAATTTTCGCTCCAGTGACATTTCACACTGTCTAGAAACTACCAAAATGCCCCCAAATAGTTTCCGGGTATGCTAAAGAGACTCTGGCAGCGACGGCACTGAATTCCAATCAGAATTGGTGGAAAAATCGACTGGGGTACGTAGCCCTCTTGCTCCTCTTCCTCCCCTACCAGCCACCCCCCATATGTCTGCCAATTCTTGGTCAAATTCAAAGTCTTTTGGCACAAAATAGCTCTGCTATATGTTGATAGATTCCGCATTATCGTTGGCATGGTAATGGCTCTGGTTGTGGACCGATGGGGGGGGGGGGGGGGGGCTTTTGGTAGGCTTCCCAGAAGTCCGTCCGGGGCGGGCGGATGTCTACCCGAACCCGGACTACGATTTTTCGGGCGGAGAGTTTCTGGACTACCGGGCCCGCGTGTAAGCCGAGTAATGTTGAAATACTGATTGCTAGAGAAGCTTGTATATTCTAATCTACAGGAGTTCGTGTGATCTTATATACGGCATTCAGAGTATGCCTTGTACGCATGCATGCGCACTCAGCTGGCATCTCTAGCTGAGTCTGGAACGACCATCATCATCAAGGGATCATGATCCCCATCAGCCCAGCTGAACCCCATAAGCCGTACGTACGGGAGGCGGTCTACATGTGCAACACTCCCCCCTCTTGCTACGCTCCATGGAGCAAGAAACAAACAAGCAAACAAAGTTGATGCGCAACTTGTGATTCCCATAGGAGCCTCCTTAAAACCCTGCGTGAAAAGTGAGCAGGGAAAGAGTACTACCGTAGCCTGAGGATGGCCATCCATATAAACAAAGAAATCCGTATTCCCAAAAGAAAAGTGAAACAACCTTAAAAACCTTAAACTGACCTCTATTACCATAAAGCCATTGCTTTCGTGAACTTCGTATGCTTATCCTTAGTAAGTGCTTTCGTGAGTATATCTGTCACATTTTCGTTCGTGTGTACGTAGGAGTAGTTGACTATGTGGCGTTTGTGAAGATCTCGACTATTGAGATAACAAACGTCGATGTGCTTAGTGCGAGTGTGTAAGGGCACGTACGCCTGCGTTCGGCCTCGTAGGTATACGTATGGTAATTGTAGGAATACGGTTGTTTCGTAGTGGATGCGTGATATTTTATGATTATAAGGCTCGATCGCTGCAAGCGTGTACTTTTCACCCGCAAGACACACCCCTACTAGTAGCAGACAGGTAAATACCAAGACCCGTTGTTTGTGGTGATATCATATCAGCTGAGGGTGTTTTGCACATTGATGCATCGGTGGCCCGGAGCAAGACTGAAGTATAAATCATCACTTGATTGGACAGGAGGTAGACTTCTCGACAAACTGTAAATTTTGTAGATTGCAAAGTCATAGAAGTAGAATATATCTATTTGCCTTTAAAGACGAGACTAACGGAAAGAAGGACGTCAAGATACGATCTCTGTGTTGGTAATACATTATATGCAAACACAAGGAGAGCCTCCACAAATCCGCCCACACAACGTTAACGACTACGAGATGCACTCAACACTTTCAAAATTTAAGGTGGAATAGAAGTTTCTACAATTCTGAGAACCCTACTGTTGAGAGCAATAGAGAAAGAACGAACAAGCTCAATTGTCTATCGATCCAAAGAGAGAAAGAATGGCAGGCTTATATACATGGAAAAGACCTTACTGGGCGAAGCCGAGTATGTCAACCGGAACCCGATGCTGAGGATCAGTGCCGAGGCTAGGTCTCCTCCTCGGCATGGGGGCAGGCGATGTCGGTGGGGGCAGGCGAGGCCAATGGAGGCCGCAAGCCACCGCCACCGGCCTCATGCCCGCAGCCTTAGACCGACGGGGGCTGTAAGCCCCCGAACGCCACCGAAGCCACCAGGCCAAATCTCATGCCTACACCTACGTCTTGATATCCAATGAGAACAGCGGCAAATTTGATGCTAGCGTGAAGTGGGTATCTTGGCATACGGAGTTCGCTTAATTAGAGCCACATTACTTACCAACCCAGACATCACGTGTCACACGAAATGCATGTTACTTTTCCATGTTGCATGTGTACCTGTATCGTGAGCCTCATCAGGTCCGTTTGATATGCAGTTGGTGTATGAAGATATGCCTCAGGAGAGCGGCTCATATCAGTACAAACGGATGAGCAAACAGAGATAGATATGAAGACGAATATGGGTGTGGATATAGGAGACAAGTCTGTATATATACGAGCCTTCTGGCCTCGAGAAGATAGTCAATCAACAAGTCAAAGAAGCATCCAAAGTAACATTCCAGATTCACTATTCTTTCTTATGTTCACGTGGAAAGTCGCTATTCTCGCAGCTCCTGCTTCTCCTCTTATGTTTCTGAGTAGATACCCGGTGCCTCAGCCATGACGGTATACCGGTACCAACTATCGTTCTGCTGATACCGATTTTCATTCAGTATAGTAACGAAAGGATATGAAGACTAAAGTGATGAGGAAGAATAGGCACAAAGACGTCCACAAGAGTGCAACAGGGCAAGGTTAGCACCCAGGTACCCTCGAAAGATGAACGGCTGTAGCATTGATACTAAATGAAAAAACCAAAGAACATGCATAGAAAGTATATCAAAGCTCATTCCAACTCCCCTACAACACTGGGTCATAGCACACTATTTCTCCTCTGTTGAGCCTTACACGAACGGTACCCTATAAATGCAGCGATTACCCCAACGATAACTGTAGCAATACTAATAACCGTGGCGGTGATTTCTCGTTTTGAAAGACTGGAGGAGGATGACGATGACTCTGCCGAGGAAGGTGAGGATGTTAGCGTTGAAGTTGAACCGGTGATACGGATTGTCTGTAACGAGGATGATAATCGACTTGGTGGCGAAGTCGCAGACGGATCTAACGTTGACGTTGACGAGGAGGAGGTATGTAATGAAATGGTGGAGGAACCGGCCTTCGTGTCTGGGAGGATCATGACCAGGCGTTAAAGCGCATTTCGGAACATAAGGGCGGGAATAGCAATCGTGACGGCCATAGCACCAAAAATGATAACGACAAACATCCCAAGATGCTCGTGCTCGATCTTGGCTGCCGCCGAGCCCGCCCCTCTAATCACGGTGGTGACGGTCACCGTACCTTCAGCTGCATTGGTTTTGGTTGGTGTACCTTCTGGAAGTGCTGTTGCTTTCTCAACATTGTCCACAACATATCCGCTCATACTGCACGCCTTCTTCAACACCGTTTCCGCAGCAGCCGCCTGTTGGGAATCTTCCCCACATCCTGTAGGATTGACTTTTTCTTCGGGTTGGGATGAAATGCACTTGGCGACGACAAAGAGTGCAATCGAGAACTCGTGCGGGTCGCATAGGCACTTTGCGGTAAAGCAACCAGTAATTGTATCCATGCCGTCCGAACCGCCAGTAACAAGACAGTTGCTCGCGCATGTTTGCAGGTCCGAGTACCCTGTTTCTTGGTAGAAGAATAAAGACGATCCCCTAAGACGATGTACAAAGAGGAAAAGGAATAATAAGATGTATTCGAGCCGATGATATCGCATCTTTACCGCAGGTTATGTTCAACGAAAGTTGAAGTTTGCGTTTAATAGGGGGAAGTCGTCTCTTGTATTTTATTCGGGGGTGATTATAAGTGTTTGAAGGATGAGTATATATTCTCTGTCCGCAGAGCGGCTGAAGGGGCGCACACCGATTATATCTGAGCATACCTCAGCCGCACCTAAAAGGAGTGAAAGTAGGCGAGAATCAGAAAACCAACACCTCAGATGAACACAGTAGTACATACCTTATAGGAGTATGTAAAAGTATTAACCCTTATAAAACTAAATACGGCTATCATCTTTAGAGGAGCGCCCATACATTCGCCAAGGCTTTCATAAGCCATATACAGAAACTTTACTTTATAAAGGGTTTATTGAACCTCTATAGGGTACTTATGCGCTGGCGTGTCGTACATAGTCAGGAACCATAATATTTCGACCACGATCTGAGGCTTGATACCAATCTCCAAGACGGTTTGTCTTCCACTATATCATAACTTCTCGTAGTTTGCCCGTATCTTCTTCTAAATTCATTATTCTTAACATATACCTTGCATAGGGGCCACCGGCAAAAGTGCAAATCGACTATAGGCTGCGCTACGCGCAGCTCATAGCAAGCTTCCAGTAGACCCCTGCGCGACGCGCAGTCTATAGTCTTCTATCGTCCATTCATAGAGATGTGCGCATGGGCGTATGGAACTATATACGGCTGGCAGCCGGAGATGGAGCTATACCTGGCTTTGCTGCCTGGAGTCTTCGCTGTTATACTGGTACTGTACACAGTATCGCTGAGTCCGCTAGAGAGCCCGCTGGCGCTTGAGAGCCTGCTTGGAAGCCTGCTTGATAGCCTGCTTGATAGCCTGCTTGAGATAGCCATGTTTGAGAGCCGCGCTTGAGAGAGCCACTCTTAAGAGAGCCGCACTTCGGGAGGAGTAGAGTTTTCCACGGGAAGCTTTTGGCCGATGGAAAACTCTGAGTTTGTGGAAGCTTTGGCTAATAGAAGGCTCTAAGTCTGTGAAACCTTTGACGCTGACGTTGACGTAGCCAACCTACTTGTCTAAGCACTTATGGTACTATGATCACCATCACCAACACCAACACCATCTCCATCGCCATCGCCATCGCCATCATCACCATCAGCCCCAGACCGAATGCGCACACATACGCCCACAGTCGGTAGGAAGCGGGCTGCAGATTCCGCCAGAAAATCTAAGTCGGAGATCTGCTCTCCCCAAGATCCAATTGTCTACCTTTCCCGCAGAATCTAAGGCTGGAATTGTCAACACTATGACCGTGCGGCATCGTGAGATCTTGTCGTGGTGGCTGCGCTAAAGATAAGATTCAGACTATGATATCGACCGACGCCATGATTTCGGCCACCATACGCCACCCAGGACCCGTCACATGCCACACGCCGCACACCACATGCCGCCCGCCGCCCGCCAAATACTGACCGCCAGATGCCATCTGCCTCACGCCTCCCGGTGCCTGGCGCCTGCAACTCAGCAAGTCTCTGGATCGAGAACGCAGGAGCATACATGGGAGCATATAGTCAAGTGAGATTTGGAGTGTCTTGCTTCTTGAGAGTGTATTTGGGGGCGTAGAGCCAAGTAGGCTGGGAGTGTGCTATCGAGTGCAATTGGGAGCGTACTTAAGAGCACACTCGGGAGTGTACTTGAGAGCGACTCGGAGGTGTACTTAGGAGCGTACTCGGAGGTGTACTTGGGAGTCTCTTGAGAGCTTACTTGGGAGCGTACAGTCAAGCAGGCTGGGAGTGTACCATCGAGTGCAATTGGGAGCGTACTTGAGAGCGTGCTCGGGAGTGTATTTGAGAGCATACTCGGAGGTGTACTTGGGAGTGTCTTGAGAGCTTACTTGGGAGCGTACAGTCAAGCTGGCTGGGAGTGTGCAATCGAGTGCAATCAGGAGTGTACTTCAGAACGTACGTGGGAGCGTGCAATGAAGTGCATTTGACAGCTTAGTTTCAATTTCATTGCATGCAGCATGATGTATAGTATCAAGCGCACATAATCGCATGCGTATCATAATCTAGTTAATGCGCAGATCCATAGGAGCGCATAGTGCCACGCGTCAAATATGCTATGGATTACCGTCACAGAAACAGCTTCTCTATGAGCTGCGCGTTGCGCATGGTCATTTCTCCCGGTGTACTTGCCTGACTCTTACTGTTCTTCACCTCTTATATATCCCCTTCTCTGCTTCTTACTTCTTCTGTTACATTTCAAGCTCAAACTCAAGCTCTGGCTGGGAGCTGGTTGGAGATACTGTATATTGATTATCTTAAATTCTACAAAGGCGGCGAAGCCGTCTCCAGCACTAGTATACGTATAAAAGATACAAGATACGGGGGAGGCTTCGCCGCCCTCGAGATTCGAACCGGCGGCCTATATGTGACCTATATTTGCGGCTACAATTGTGGCTAATTTGCACTTAAGTCAAGTTTTCGAACCACTTTCGGCATGTTACTCAAATTCAAAGGTTGCAAAAAAAAGCCGGCCAATCAGGCATCAGGTTACTTGCTTCAGCAGCTCAAGATATCATCACTGTCGTTCATAAAGTATGAAAAGGACTCAGATGTAGCATAAGACTCGTAGTGTTAGCAACAGGTTTTACCCCATCAAAAAACCGAACTGCACTGAACCCACAGTTTTTTGGCTAGTTCCACATTTGCGCAAACTCAGAACTTTGGCTCCAATTAAGTATTTGAGTTCTGATCATATCACAATATTATATATATGTAAATAATGCAGTTTTAGATGATATTACACCTCCCATTCGCCAATTTGCGATCCAATCAATATTCGTTGAGTCACTGTGAAAAATACCCATTTTTCGGAGTTATTTAACAGACACTCGACAAATATTGATCAGATTACACATTGATATATGGGAGGTGAAAGAGTATCCAAAACTGCATAATTTACATATATATCATATTGTGATACGATCAGAACACAAATAGTTAACTGGAGCCAAAGTTCTGAGTTCGCGAAAATGAGGTTCTGCTGTATGCAACACCCAGCCAAAAAACCGTGGTTTTAGGTGCGGTTCGGTTCCTTGACGGTTCCAGAACCGAACCAGGGCCACTGTTCTGGTTCAAACCCAGACCACGGCTGGGTAACCCGGAGCCGTTGCTAAACACTAGACTAACCCATAGACAGATAAGGAATTGTGGCACCAAAGAGGCTGAGCACCGCCACCAAATGCTTGTCCTACCACACTGACATCAGTTCTGACAAATGAGAATCGTAAGAGACACATTGTACGTGTATAAGTATATACTAGCACTGGTGGCGGCTCTGCCACCCCCAAAGCTGGATGGTGTGGTTGATGGAATCTTCCCCTGAAACTTCTACCACATACCCATAACAACTTCAGAACCATTTGTCCAATAAGGACTGGAAGACCCTGGAAGGTTGTAGGTCTCAAAACTCAAGGTTCTATGGTTAAAGTGGTTGTGGATTCTCAGTTTGGAAAACTGTAGTTCACAATCAGACATGGCTCTAAATAGATAGGACAGATAGTTGAGAATGCTCATGTGCTGGATGGTCTGGCCAGATGCAATCTGCACAGAATAGCAGGCTTCAGACTGGACACAACCTGCATTGTCTGGCAGGACATGATCCAAATGGGTTAGCAGTTGACTGGTTGGAAATCTTTGGTAAAAGTGTAAATCAACTATAGGCTGCGCTAGGCACACACACGGGCATGCAGAGCTCATAGTAAGCTTCCTGTTGACCCCTGCGCAACCCGGAGTATGTTGTCATCTATAGTTGATTCATAGAGATGTGCGTGTGGGCCTATGGAACTATATACAGCTGCTGGCCAGAGGTGGACGTATTTGTGTTGTTACTGCCCGCAGTCTTTGTCGTCATACTGGTACTATACACACTCTTGCTGCAAGTCCGCTAGAAAGCCCGCTGGCAATTGAAAGCCTGCTCTAGAGCTTACTTGAAAGCCTGCTTGGTAGTGTGTTTGATAGCCTGCTTGAGAGAGTTGCGCTTTGAGCGGAGTAGAGTATTCCACAGGAAGCTTTTGGCCGATGGCAAACTAAGAGTTTGTGGAAGCTTTGGCTAATAGAATGCTCTAAGTCTGTGAAAGCATTAGCTAATAGAATGCTCTAAGTCTGTGGCAGCTTTGATGCGAACGTTGATGTAGCCAACCTACATGTCTAAGTGCTACTGGTACTGTGATCACCATCACCAACACCATTGCAATCATCACCATTGGCATCATCACCATCACCGTCATCACCATTGCCATCATCACCATCGCCATCATCACCATCACCATCATTTCCATTGCCATCATCACCATTGCCATCATCACCATCGCCATCATCACCATTCCCATCATCAGCGTCGCCATCATCACCATCTCCATCATCACCAGCACCATCATTAGCATCGCCATCATCACCAGCACCATCATTACCATAACCATCATCACCATCAGCCTGAGACCGAATGCACACATATACACCCACAATCGGTGGGAAGCGGGCAGCAGGTTGTGCTGGAACATATGAGTCGGAGATCTGCTCTCCCCAAGCTTTAATTGTCTACCTTTACCGCAGTATGGAGGCTGCAATTGGCAACAGCATGACAATGAGGCATCATGAGATCTCCTCGCGGTGGCCGAGTTAAAAATAAGATTCAGACTTTGTTATCAACCGATGTCCTGATTTCAGCTGCCACCGTCCGCCACCTCCCTGCCTCTTAAGGCCTCTTCTCACCTGCCATCTGCCTCCTCGTACCTGCCTCCTGCAACTCAGCCAGTCTCTGGATTGAACACCCAGGAGCATACATGGGAGCATATAGTCAAGTGAGATTGAGAGTGTCTTGACTCTGGAGAGTGTAATGGACAGCGTGCTCGGGAGTGTACTTGAGAGCATCTTGACTGCTGACTTGGGAGCATATAGTCAAGCTGGATGGGAATATGGCATCACCGGGAAAAATGACCTTACGCGACGCGTAACTCATAGAGAAGCTATTTTTGGCACGGTAATTCACAGCATATTTGACACGTGGCACTATGACGCCCTATGCGTTGACTAGATTACTATGATACGCATGCGATTTTGTGCGCTACATACTATACATCACGCTGCATACAACAAACTTGAAAGCAAGCTGCCAGATGCACTTCATTGCACGCTCCCAAGTACACTCCTGACTGCACTCGATTGCACACTCCCAGCCTGCTTGACTGTACGCTCCCAATTGCTCTCGATGGCACACTCCCAGTCTGCTTGACTTACGCTCTCTAGTAAGCTCTCAAGACGCTCCCAAATACACTCCCGGGCATGCTGTCAAGGACTCTTTCAATTGCACTCGATGGCACACTCCCAGCCTGCTTGACTGTACACTCCCAAGTACACTCCCGGGTATGCTCTCAAGGACGCTCCCAATTGCACTCGATGGCACACTCCCAGCCAGCTTGACTGTACGCGCCCAAGTAAGTTCTCAAGACGCTCTCAAGCACACTCCCGAGCACGCTCTCAACTCCCAATTGCACTCGATGGCACACTCCCAGCCAGCTTGACTGTACGCTCCCAAGTAAGCTCTCAAGACACTCTCAATCACACTCCCGAGCATGCTCTCAAGTACACTCCCAATTGCACTCGATGGCACACTCCCAGTCTGCTTGACTATACGCTCCCAAGTATGCTCTCAAGACGCTCTCAATCACACTCCCAAGCACGCTCTCAAGTACACTCCCGATTGCACTCGATGACACGCTCCCAGCCTGCTTGACTACACGCTCCCAAGTAAGCTCTCAAGACGCTCTCAATCGCACTCCCGAGCATGCTCTCAAGTACACTTCCAATTGCACTCGATGGCACACTCCCAGTCTGATTGAATATATGCTCCCAAGTAAGCTCTCAAGACACTCCCAAGAACCCCTCCGAGTACGCACCCAAGTACACCTCTGAGTCGCTCGCAAGTACACTCTCAAGCGGGAAGACACTCGCAATCTCACTTGACAATATGCTCCCATGTACCCTCCTGCATGCTCGATCCAGAGACCTCCTGAGTTGCAGAAGCCAGGCACCAGGAGGCGTGAGGCAGGTGGCGTATGGTGGGCAGTGTTTAGCGGGCGGCATGTGGCGTGTGGTGTGTGGCAGATGGCGGGCAGTGTATGGTGGCCGAAATCATGACGTCGGTCGATATCATGGTCTGAATCTTATTTTTAGCGTGGCCACCGCAACATGATCTCAAGATGCCTCATACTCATGGTGTTGACAATTGTAGCCTTAGATTCCGCATGAAAAGTAGACAATTGGATCTTGGGGAGAGCAGATCTCCGACTCAGATTTTCCAGCGGAATCTAGTGCCCGTTCACATCCACTGTGGGCGTATGTGTGTGCATTCGGTCCGGGGCTGACGGGGAAGATGGCAATGGCAATGGCAATGGCAATGGCAATGGTGATGGTGTTGGCGATTGTGATCATTGTACTTATACAAGTAGGTTGGCTACGTCAATGTCAGCATCAAAGCTTCCACAGACTTAGAGCCTTCTACTAGCCAAAGCTTCTACAGACCTAGAGCCTTCTACTAGCCAGAGCTTCCACAGACCTAGAGCCTTCTATTAGCCAAAGCTTCCACAAACTCAGAGTTTTCCATTGGCCAAAAGCTTCCAGTTGAAAACTCTACTCCTCCTGCATGCTCGATCCGGAGACTTGTTGAGTTACAGTCGCCAGGCCCTGGGAGGCGTGAGGCAGGTGGCGAGTGGCGAGCAGTGTTTGGTGGGTGGCGTGTGGCATGTGGCAGGTGGTAGGTAGCGGGTGGCGGGCAGCCGAAATCATGACATCGGTCTATATCATAGTCTGAATCTTATCTTTAGTGCGCCCACCGAGACGAAATCTCACAATGCCTCACGACCATGGTGTTGACAATTGCAGCCTTAGATTGTGTAGGAATGGTACACAATTGGATCTTGGGAGAGCAGATCTCCGACTCAGATTTTCCAGCGGAATCTGCTGCTTGCTTCCCACCGATTCTGGGCGTATGTGTGCGCATTTGGGCCCGGGCTGATGGTGATGATGGCGATGGTGATGATGGCGATGGTGATGATGGCGATGGTGATGATGGCGATGGTGATGACCACGATGGTGATGGTGTCAATGATGGTGATCATAGTGCCAGAAGCACTTAGACAAGTAGGTTGGCTACGTCAACGTTAGCATCAAAGCTTCTACAGACTTAGAGCCTTCGATTAGCCAAAGTTTCCAGACTTAGAGCCTTCCATTTGCCAAAGCTTCCAGACTTAGAGCCTTCCATTAGCCAAAGCTTCGACGGACTTAGAGGCTTCTATTAGCCAAACCTTCCACAAACTCAGAGTTTGCCATCGGCCAAAGGCTTCCAGTGGAGGAAAACTCTACTCCTCCCGAAGCGCGGCTCTCTCAAGCAGGCTCTCAACCAGGCTCTCAACCAGGCTCTCAAGCAGGCTCTCAAGCAGGCGCTCAAGCAGGCTCTCAGCGATAGTGTACAGTACCAGTATAGCAGCGAAGACTGCAGGCAGTGAAGACTGGTATAGGTCCATCTCCGGCCGCCAGCCGTATATAGTTTCATAGGCCCACGTGCACAACTCTATGAATCGACTATAGACGACTATAGACTACGCGTCGCGCAGGGGTCCACGGGAAGCTTGCTATGAGCTACGCGAGTGCGCGTAGCGCAGTCTATAGTCGATTTGCACTTTTGCCGATGATCGAGTGCGTTTGGGAGTGTATTTGAAAGCATACACGGAAGTGTGCTTGTCAGCGTTTTGAGACCTTCCTTGGAAGCATATAGTCAAGCCGGCTGAGAGTGTCAGCAAGTGCAATTGGGAGTGTACTTGCGAGCATGCTCGGGAGTGTGCGTGTGAGCGGCTTGAGAGGTTGCTTGCGAGCATGCAATGAAGTGCATTTGCCAGTTTTGTTGAATGCAGTATGATGTATAGTATCGAGCGCACATAATGAAATGCTTATCATAGTAATCAAGTCAACGCGCCGGTCCATAATACCTCATACTGCCACACATTATATATGCTATGGATTACCGTCCCAGAATCAGCTTCTCTATGAGTTATGTGTCGCGTAAGGTCATTTTTCCCAGTGTAATACTTGCAAGCTGAGTTGATAAATTCGCAACTGTCAGTTTACCTCTGATCAAGATGTAATGTATACATGCATTGTACCTACTTTGATCCTGTTTCACCTCCACATCTCAGAATTACCATATGATCAAAATTGATAGAGTGGCTGTACAAAAACACTCGAAAATTGCCACCAGATACCAAAAATCGAGCATTTTCCATAATCATGCAATCAATTTCAAAGACATGCTCAATTTGAGACTGCAGGGTGCAACAGGATTGAATTCAGAACATTTCATGTAAACATTACATTCTGATCAGAGTTGAACTCAAATACTTAATTGGGAGTGGATATTTGTGGATATTTGATGGGGTATGCCAAGCCATTGAAATGATTGAAGCTCTGAGTTGTCAGCCAATAAAAATCCTGCTTAGAGGTACGTACCACAAGTCAACCAATGAGAATGATTCGAGCCGACAAAGCATGTGTATATATATTAGATAGGCGATTGAAGTAGTGCCACCGACCAAGCATCTTCTGGTAGTTCGCAAAAGGTATTTCAAAAAAGCACACAGTGTTGTTAATCCAAGGCCCAGTACCGGAAACGTTGTGATATGACACATCAAGGTATGTCTGAGCCCGAAGTTCTCAGCTGCAGCCAAAACACCAATAGTTTGACTTTGGTTGCGAAGTCGACACCGACTGTTGAACAAATAACCGGCTAACTAGATATGTTAGGTCATATTCCCGAGGGTATATACGGATGATATTAGAGTCACACTTCCTCCACAAAAAGCAATGCATTTGGTCCCGGATCTTCGCCTGCTGAATTGCGGCACTGCAGGTTGTGTCCAATAGCGATGAGGGAAATGTAACACCGAGATTCGAGAATAGCACCGGGGAAGATGCTGCGCCTTATGAGGCAAGAAATTCCGCCCGGTCTGTGCCTTGCCAGTTTGAACTACGAATAAGTATCGGTATGCATCCTGCAATGCGAGATACTGGCACGAAGAGTCCAAACCCCTCGGTTTTACCGATCATTGGATAGGTACACCTGATTGTTTGCTCTTGGAGCCGTGGCCTATCGGTACTGGGCTGATGGTAGGAGGTAGAGCGGATTACGCTTTTCATGATGTGGTTGGTTGTAGTTAAGCGACCTAAATCCAGTCGGGACCGATTTAGCCGAATTAGGGAATACCGAGTGATAGTCTCGGAACATGTGATACACAAGCTACATACTAGTCCCTTTTCACGCTTCCAGATACACATACGCTTCCACACACTTCAAGATACTGTACCGAGAATAGCTACAGGCCGCCAAATGGCGCGTAGAAGTAGGGAGTAGAATATTAGCCCCGTATTCCACCAGGCGGGGCCACCCCCGAAAAAGTAAAGAATAGTGGAGGTGACCCCTAAAGCGAGTCCGATATACAGTAGCTGTATTCCTGTTTGTTAACTTTGTTTTTCGCTTATAAGGAATGCTTCTTGGAGCCAGTTGGTGACCACTCCGCCCCACTGGCTCCAGAACGGTGGTTCAAAAGCAGCACAGGTGCTAAAAGATATACATCGTAGCGCTGCAATGGCTGAACTGATGTGTCCATAATTGACCATTCAGTGATCGGCCTTAAATTTGTGTCTCTGCCACTCTCGACATATACGACCTTCCCTGTCGGAATCTACCCTCGTAGATAACCCAGGAGGTATTGGGCAGCCGTAACCCTTGATTGCACTTGGACTTGGAACCCCGACCTGCTAGGTACTGCACCGTCGATGGACGCGAAGCTTTTGATATCAAAATTAGAGACAGCCATAAGGAAGGTTAGTTTTACTGTATAGCTAGCGGTAAAGGCTGTGCTGTCCACTAGAAGGTGGGTGGGAAATAGTGAGGTATGGGGTAGAGAGGATGTAGGTGGGGAATTCTACTTGGGATGTTATCGTAAGGTGGTAGTGTGGCGCAGCAAAGAAAGAGGCTTCTAATTACGATGCTATCGTACAGTGATAGAGGGCAGGGGCAGAGAGCTTTGTGATGCTATTGTACGGTGTTAGATCGACAGTGGTAGATCTCTGATAATGCTATCGTACGGAGGTAATGTGGTAGGGGTAGAGAGTGCTGATCGTGATGCAATCGTACAATGGTAGTGTAGAAGGGGTAGAGCTCTGGTGATGCTATCGTACGGTGCTAGAGTGGCGGTGACAGGGAGTCCTTCTTGTGGTGCTGTCGTACAGTGGTAGTGTGGTGGGGGCAGAGATGTCTGGTGATATTATTGTAAAGCGGTAATTTAGCGGGAGGGTTCTGATTGTGGTGTTGCCGTACGGTGCTAGAGTGGGTGGCACTGCAGAGCTATGATGATATGTGGTGAGAATAGAGAGCTCTGGCTGTGATGTTCTGATATGGTAGTAATATGGTAGGGACAGAGAGCTCTGATTGTAATGTTATCATGTGGCGGTGGTGATGATGTGTAGCAGTGACTTTGTGGTTGACGACGATGTGTAGGACATTGATGTGTAGGACGTTGATGTGTAGGAGGTTTTGCTGCGATATGTGAACCTAGAACAAGAGCACCGAATTTGATAATGAGCTTTGCGTCTCAGTCAGTCAGTTCTCCGAAACTTTGCATTTCTAAACGAGCGTGGTTTTACTTTTAATTCAGCATTTCTGGATATATAAAGTGGAGAGGGAGAGGAAGAGAAACCCAGACGCGGAGGTACCATCTCTACTAAAGAACGAGAGCGATTAGATCTTATTAAACAATGTCTTTGCTAAATTAAAATAAGAACTATTGGAGCCTTAGTTCAGAAACTCTCACTCGCCATCTCCGAACTAGTTAGTGTTGCGAATATAAAGCGGAAGAAGTCTATTGAACTATCTAAGGGAAACCTTTGTCTTTATATATACAAGAGAGCCTGGAGCTCTATGGAAGTCTATGGAAGTCCATGATTGGAAATACCTAGTGGCGAGTGATAACTCGTGTATGAGTCTACGAGTATGAGTCCGCAGCTTGTGAGTCAATTCGCCGACTTCCAGTATATCGGCGACTTCCTTCCAGACCATATAGTCACAGTTAGTGATGATTTTCACCTGATTCGTTGGCACCGTTATAATTAATGGGATGCGATATGTAGAATCAATATTACTAGCATACATCTCTCCTTTAACCTCAGGTTATCCTTAACCACATGCTGCTCCCAAATTGCCAAAGTATTGTATTTTCTCAAACTAGTCCACTCGTTTTTCTCCCATATCTAGTCAGTATTCACCTTGCTGTTGGTTGCATACTGCTTCTCTCACATCTGTTTCACGGTCTCCTAGACAGGATACAGAAGCTTAGTCGTACGTAGATACAACCACAGAGGCGAGGGAAGGTCTCGTATCTGTCTCCCATATCTATATGACGCGGAAGCAAAAGCGATGGATCGCCTGGTGTAAACTCGGTCGTGTATTTCATCGACTCAAACAGGTGCCGCTTCCGAAGTATAAAGCACGTCGATCCTCTGTTCATCCGCATTCTTAGTAGCCGTTTATGAATATAATGGAATATAGGTAGTAGATGATGGTTCAGTTCTGGCTGGTAACACCGGCAGAGGTGCTGCAAACACTGCAGGTCTCAGCAAAGCGTGCTGCATTCGTACCTATCTTGTAAACAATTAAATAAAACGGTATTATCGAGGTAAGTGAGTCCACCTTCATTTCGCACATGCGTAAGGGCCGCTGTCTCCAACCGCGACCATCACCGTCCGCCAGCAGTCAATCAGGTCGACTTGTGCATATATGTTCCGTACCATGGACGACCATTTCGGTTCGCGAACTGCGGTCGTCGGTTCGCAACATTTACAGACCATCTCACGAACTGGTGAGCGTTTGCGAACCGTCTCCCATGCCCGACCACACAGGTCTGTTCTACATATAAAAAGCTTCATCTGGTCACTGTCCCACCCAAAGACCCTCTACACCGTGTAAGAATAATATTGGCCATGAGATTGGGTGAAACGATACTTACTGAGTATATGTTCATGGTCCCATCTTTGTTCAACTCGCCCAACCTGATAACAAGTCTCAGCATTGTCATGAGATCCCATCAAAAGTCCCAGGGCCTTTAATCACATAAGTGGCGATTGATTGCGGCGATTGTTGATAATCTCTCTAGCCAAAAACTTCGTAGGGTCGTAGACAGGCTGTCAAATTGCAACCCGTCCCCAGGTCGCGGTCTGGACTGCTCCAGGTTGCGAGTTGTCACGGGTTGTGTACCGTACGGAACATATATACGCAACTCTTTCGACCTGTCATATTGACCACTAACTACACTGAAGCGGAGGTGTGCTTCTGCTTCGAAGCGTAGCATTCCTATTAGGCTTTTCGCCTTGAACTGTCGGACGAGGAAATCGATGAATTCACGCGGGTCGTCAGATTAGCAGGAGAGTCCTGATGCTGAAGGTAACCATGTCCGGATAACCCTGGAGTCGTCTCCTCGATTGGCCACAACTGAAATGAGGCGTTTGTCGCTGTCCATCTCGCGCCAGACGCTGGTGGTTGTGAGGTTCGAGTGTGGTAGTCGTTGAACTTGAACGTATTTCGCACGGTCAGAGGTTAATTCTAAGCATTCTATCCAATTATCCAATAACTTTAATTTGCAATCAAATGATCACCATATGATATCGTACTCTAAGTGCGACATTGTTGGTGTTGTTGAACCGTCGGCGCTCAACTTGCCTGAGAGCACCGGAATTAGGGATATAACAATCGGTCGGTAAGTAATTAAACTGAGACCTTCTCACACAACCCTAACAAGCCTGTGAGTCTAGGATAGAAAGATAGACTTACTGTAGCACAACGACTGAAGCAGGGCCAGTTGGGCGGGTTTGAGAAATCGAGATGACAACGTCGGCACGTGACAGAGCTCGAACGCTCAATTGAACCTTCATCCTTTTCATTACCCATACATCACATATGAAGCATAGTTGGCATTTGTCTATTTTTACTCCCCTTTCATCTTATGCTATACTTTCTCTTTCATTATAATTCGATTTCCGAAGTTAACTCGTCCTCATTTGCCTCTCATTTGTATGAATTGAAGCTGGTGGTACATTGCCTGTGATTATATTATATATACTGTACCGAGCAGTGAGATTACAACATAAGGCGTAAGACGGGGTGTTTGTATCTCTAAATGTTCTCGTGCCTAGACTTTTTCACCTCACTCGCAAGCTCGGTCGCCGCGGAGCGAAAAAGAACGTCTGGTATACGAGAGCAATCTCTAAATACAACCCATTTATAAGAGTAAGTACAACTTTGTATCAAAGTAATTAGTGGTCAGATGGACGGTGTATCATCAAAATTTCTGTCAGAGCAGGGGTGTTTATAGTCTAAAACCGTTCAGGGAGGCAAACATAAAGTATCAAATCTCTATCTTTCTGATTGTAGCCATGCAGACCGCAAGTTTTTCTAGTTCTTTAATGGCGCTTACTCGGACTATGAATGGCTCAGGGCATAACGTGCTCCCCAACTGTAACCATATGTGTGTATCTACCTTAGAATCTGTCACCGCTCAGCTGTTTCTTGAAAAAAACATGTAATCTGGGGAGCATATCTTCAAATTTTTCTATCATGTCAAAATGGCCTTGTAACCTCACCGCCTGGTACAGTAGCGTACTGACTGCCTGTCTACCACCTGTCGGCATTCCTGCTTCATGAACACAGGGGTGACGTTCAACGTTTACCTTGGGATACGGTGATAACCATCCATCTATATAACTAATGAAATTTTACCTGGCCGATGCAAAGAATATGGCGCGCTTGCGAGCGTTTGCCACACGCCCGATGAAGCCGGAGGCGAGTTTGGCCAACTCTTAGCACTGGCTTGCTTGAGCATTCTGAAGGGCAGCTTGATTCCAATTAACTTTTCGTTTTGCTGCGCTGTTGCAACTGAAACAGGTGTCCCTTAATAGTACAAGTTACGGTGGCGGCTTTGCCGCCCTTTGGTGGTACCCAAATAGATCATCACCAGCTTAACTCCCAGGTATACCTTACCCCTGGCTTTCAAGTGCTTGGAGTGTACCAAAATTTGGGCACACTTCCAGATATAATATCAAGTCCTAGCAGCCATTTCGCTATGCTAGAACATGTAACCATAATCTAGTGACATCCATGACTCGATCTTTGTGAAGGAATAAAGTTCGATACACTACCCGGTCTCTCTACCAAATATCACACCTATGGTGCCATTCCACCCTCCACATCAATGACTGTCTGTATCTGGTTGAATATTCTACAGAATAGACTATCCAGCCACTCTGTTGGTTGTGTCTGTTGAGGGACATTATGGTGGAGAAGAGGAATGGAGAAAGGAATCAAGACCACAGTAGCAAAAGTGACACACTATGACTGACTCAACTGCCACTGATATACCCTGTGATTCGTAGTGGTGAATCAGCAGATCTAGAACGTAGCAGGATTATCTTTGAAATTGAACCAAACCTCTTGTAGCATTGAAAGGGGATTCTGGAGGGAGTAGTTCTAGCTCAAGGAGCATTAGAAAAGGTTGACAGAATTTGATAGAACACCTAGTCTTAAGGAACCACACATATTGCATAAATCAACAAAAGCTCAACATGAGTACATGTAACCAAGAACTGGAAAGAATAGAGTATGTATTTTATTGTGTGGTAAAATGATACATCTGCAAAAGTACAAATTGACTATAGCTTGCACTATGCATACATGTGTACATGCACAGCTCATAGCAAGTTTCCTGTAGACTTCCGTACAATGTGATGTCTATAGTTATTGTCACGGCGCAAGAAGGTACGAAGGTACTTGGGAAATATAGAAGAAAGATACGGAAGGTGTGGAAGGAATTGTGTTACGGAAAGGCGGAGACGTTGGAAGACGCGGAGGAAGCGGCGAGATGGTGGCGGTATAATTT